>OIYS01000344.1_pt1 | contig 34403 bp, 39 predicted proteins | sample 1588271 | NCBI WGS metagenome assembly OIYS01 (sample SAMN03283286) | human gut metagenome | biome: human-associated habitat; material: feces | host: Homo sapiens | place: Peru | collected 2012
ATGATAAATGGTATTTCTATTATAGATGTGAAGATTGTAAAAATAATATTAAAGAAAATAAAATTGAAGAAGCGATAATGCATATTCTAAATGATGTCTTTGAATATGATTCAGTTGTTAATGAATTCTTTTTGCCAGTACTTAAAAATAAATTAGAAAATCCTAAAGATGAACTAGAAGAAGAAATTAAGAAACTAAATAATAAAAAGAAAAGATTAAAAGAAGGATTTGTTAATGAATTATTTACAATAGAAGAGTTTAAAGAAGAAACTGAAAAACTAGACAATCTAATTAAAGAATTAGAAGAAAAAATAATATCTAATCAACAAGCAGAAAAATTAAATTTTACTGTTGATGATATATTACTTAAAAGAGATATGGATTACATTAATAAAATCAAATTACCACTTACTTATCATGCATTTGAAGAATGTTGGCCTGATTTAGATAGAGATGATAAAGCTGATATAGTAATGAGATACATTGATGATATAGAACTTGAAGAAATAAATAATATGTATGTTGTTAAGAAAGTTAATTTTAGAAGTACTTTCTATGAAGATTTTAAAATGCTATTTAATCAAGGTTATATTGATTGTAAAAGAGAAATGATTATTGACTTTAATGGAATACAAACTTCAGTTCCAGTTAGATATAGTGAATTTACTAGTATTAAAGATATAATGCAAAACTTTTATAGATTAAATGAATGTTATGAGGTTAATTTATATAAAGGTACATTTTATAAAGATACTGAAAAATTAGATATTGGACCAATATTAAAAGATGAAATACCAGTAAGAATATTCCCATTACAAAAAAATAATAATGGAGATAATAATTGGTTATCAATGGGAATACTTGCTACAAAGAATAACCCAAATGATATAAAGGTAAATATTAGAGATGTATTTGAAACAATACCAGATAATGTTACAGAAAAAGATTTTTAAAATGCGTGGCACGTTTTGTTACGAAGTAATGAAAGTGGCGATAACAATTTAAAAATTAATATTTCATGTAGTTTTAACCATTACGAAATTTTGGTTATTACGAAATAAAGTAAACGGATTCTAAGGTGTTAAACCTTAGCCCACCGGATATTTTGTATGCAATCGTACAAAATTCCTAGGGGGTTAGAAATTTTGGATGACCAAAATGACCACTCAAGTGGTCACTTCTAGAAAGAAGGAAAACTGTGCCAGAACTTGCTTATTTATTACATTTAGGTAGTGATAAAAATAGAAAAAATATATCTAAACAAAATGGTAAAAATAATTTAAGTGGAACAACTTCTTTACCAAATAGTGCTATTCAAAATGTAAGACAATTATCAAAAGTTGATAAACATAATTATCGAAAATATGATAATGAACAAGAACTAATAGAAATAATAAGAGGAACTTCTTCTCCACTTGACGATGTTAAAGAACTTTATTTAAGTGAATTTGAAGAAGCAAGATTAGAATATAATTCAAAACAATCTAGACCTAGTAGAATGATAGATAATTATTTTGATAATGTATCTAATAATGAGAAAAAGGATCTTGCTTGTGAAATAATACTTGAACTTGGAGATAAAGAATATTGGGATACTGAAGATGAAAAATTTAAAAAGAGGATGTCTGAAGTTTATAAAAAACAAGTTGATGATTTAGAATTGCTTGTTCCTAACTTTAAAGTAGCTAGTGCTATAATCCATTATGATGAAACAAGTCCACATTTACATATTATTGGTGTTCCAATTAAATATAAGAATAAAAATGGTATGGAAAAACAAGTTGGTAAATCAGATGTATTTACAAAAGAATCTTTAATAAGATTACAAGATAAAATGAGGACTCTATGTATTGAAGAATTTAATCAAGTTTATAGTTTGGATTCTACTTTAAAGCAAAAGCAAAAAGGTAGAAACAGAGATATTTATGTATCCGATATGGATAACTATATCGAAATGAAAAAACAAATTGAAAAGAATACTGAAAATCTAAAACAAGCAAATAAAAAATCTTCAGAGTTGAAACAAAACTCTAAAGATATAAAAGATAAAATTGATAAATTAAAAGTATCTAAATTAAATAAGGATAATTATATTTTATCAAAAGAAGATAAAGATTCTTTTATCGACTTTATCGCACAGGTAGATAATACAAGCAAAGAATATGATAAAATACAAACTTTATCTAATACATTAGTTACTGCTCATGAACAATTAAAAGATAAAAATAACAAGAATAAAACTCTAACTGAAAATAATGAGGCACTTGATTTAACAGTTAAGACTTTAAATGATACAATTAAAGAGAAAGACAATGAAATATCATTTTTAAAATCAAAAATTCACAATTTGAAAAACACTCTTGAATATTGGAAGGATAAGTTTGAAAAACTAATATCATTCTTACATGATAAACTTCATAGTTGGTATGATAAAGACGATAAATATATTGATGTTGTTAATGATATGTATGAAGATAATGTTTTAGCTGAAGACGATATCGAAGAATTAGATTTAAGTAAAGAAAAAGATGATTTTGAAAGATAATTAGTAAAATAATGGTTCAAATAGAAAAAAAGTATGATATAATAAGTAACTAGACAAAGGGAGGTTTTGTAATGACTATTGCACAAGCAGAAAGATTTTATGAACAAGACACAAAAGATTATGAAATAGAAAAAAATAAAGATTTTTTAAATTGGTTAAGAGCCTCAATAAAAGATGGTTATCATTGTTTTATGGAAACAGAAGAATTACAAGAATTAATTAATAATATTGTTAATTGGTATGAAATTAAATATCCTGAAAGAGAATTAGAATATTTTGAAGGAACTAGACATATGAACTTTCAAGATATTAAGAGAATTTCTGATGTAATGAATATTAGACAATTACTATATAGATTACCACATAATCAATTATGTTTAATGGAATGTGGATATAGAGCAAAAGGTTGGGGACAACATCCAATTTATAAAAATGGTAAAGAAGTTGACTGGAAAGTTCAAATATTTATGAGAATAGATAGAAAAAATGAAGAAGAATGTAATCCATGGCTTGGTAAAGCATCATATTTTTTACTTCATGCTGATCATATGACTGGTAAAGTATCAAAAGACTATGAGTTAGAAGAATACATAGATAATGATGAAAATATAAATTTAGATGAATTATTATCAATTTTTAATAAAAAATATATTGATGAATTAGATTTTACCGAATTAAAAGAGAGTGTTTATGATCATAATTGTGATATGGAATTAAGACATAGAATTTTACAATTAGTTGCACTTAAATTATTATATTCTAGAAATACTATTCCTGAAAGAGGATACGAAAGGGCAAAAAGATTTATAAATGAATTTAATAAAAAATTAGGTCTTGCATTGTCTACAGAACAAGTTGATGAAATAATTCATAGAGATTACACTAATGGTGAAAGATGGGAAGATGTTTTAAAAACTTATGTTGATGAAAATGGTGAAGAACATTCATATTGGACAGTTGAAGATGTAGCAAAAAAAGAACAACAAAAAGAAGAATCTAAAGGAATAAAAAGATTAGCAAAAAGAATGTTTAATAAAAATAGATAGTAAAAAAATAAGGGCTAGTAGAGATTTATTAATATGATAAGAAATACTATGCTCTTTTTTAGTAGTTAGGAGGAATAATATTATGGCTGAAAAAGATAGAAAAGAATTTTTTAATAGTTTAGAAGAACATTCAAAAATAAAGTTAAAGGTACTAACAGAATATATTAAAACTTGGATGAGAAAAGTGGTTTTAAACCCGTATGGTAGTGGAAATTGTTTAGTTGTAGATACATTTGCAGGAACTGGCATGTATGATGATGGAAACTATGGTTCACCCCTTATTATCATAAAAGAATCATTAGATTTTATTGAACAAGCAAAAAAATATCCTAATATGAAAGTAAAAATGATTAATTTAATTTTTATAGAATCCGATGTTAATAATTATAAATTATTAAAAGAAAATATTAAAAAATATGTTAATATTAGTATTAATGAACACAAATTCAATAGTATTAATGAACACCTAAATATTGCAATTTCAAATTCAACACATGAGAAATTTATAGAAAATTTATTATCAAAAGTAGATAATATGATACCAGCATTCTTTTTTATAGATCCATTTAAATTTACAGTTCCATTTGAATTAAATAAAGGATTATTAGAAAAGTACAATAACGTAGAATTATTATTTAATTTAATGACGGAGGAATTATCAAGATTTTTTGAGGTTGATAAAATAAATCAGTCATTAAAAATACTTTATGGAATAGAAGATACATCTACAATAAAAAACGAAATTAAAGATAAAAAAGGTAAAGAAAGAATTAATGTTATCACAGATTTTTATAAAAAAAGATTACTAGAAGTTGGTGCATTATATACTTTAAATTTTGATATTCAAAGGGAAACAGGACATTATAAAATGAGTTTGGTTTATGCTACAAAAAATATTAATGGTTTTGATACAATGAAAGATGTATTAAATAAGTTATCTTCTGAAGAAACATCTGACTTTGAATATTTAGTTGATAAAAGTGGTGGACAAATGCATTTGGCTTTTTATCCTAAAGAAGAAATAATTATAAAAGAATTAGCAGATTATATTTATAAAATATGTGATGGGAAGCAAATTAAATCAAGTATAGTAAAAAATGAGATAAAAAAACATCCTTATATTCCATCTAGTTATTATAATAAAGCTATGAAGTTATTAGAAAAAGATAATAAAATAATTTCTGTAATTAAACCAACTGGAGAAAAAACTAGAAAAGGAAGTTTCCCTGATGAAAGTAATATTACATTTATTAGTTCAAAATCAAAAGAAATCATGGTATAATTGTATTGTATGATAAAGGAGGTTATAAAAAATGATATGCAATAAATCTATGGAAAGAAAATCTCTTTTATATAAAACAGGTGTAGAATATGGTGATTATACTATAAATCATGTTCAAGGTTGTTCTCATGGTTGCAAATATCCTTGTTATGCCTCAATGTTAGCCAAAAGATTTGGAACTGTAAAAACATATGAAGAATGGATTTGTCCAGTTATTGTTTCAAACACAATGGAACTTTTAAATAAAGAACTACCTAAATTAAAAGATAAAATAAAAAGTGTTCATTTATGCTTTACCACAGATCCTTTTATGTATGGATATGAAGATATATGCAATTTATCATTAGATATTATCAAACTAATAAATAGTTATAATTTACCATGTACTGCTTTAACTAAAGGAGTATTACCAATGGAATTAGCAGATTTAAGTAAAGATAATAGTTATGGTATAACTCTTATATCTCTAAATGAAGAATTTAGAAAAAAGATGGAGCCTGGTTCAGCACCATATTTAGATAGAATTAATAGTTTAAAAAAACTTCATGATAAAGGATGTAAAACATGGGTTAGTATTGAACCTTATCCAACACCAAATATAATTGATCAAGATTTTGAAGAAATACTAAATTCTATTTCTTTTGTAGATAAAATAATATTTGGCAGACTGCATTATAATAAACTTGTTAGTCAATATAAAGGTTATAAAGAATATTATAATAATCTAGCAAATCAAGTTATTAAATTTTGTGAAGAAAGAAATATTGAATATCATATAAAAGAAAAAACTATAACAGAAATGCAAAATGCATAAACAATTAATTAAAATTGTGTTATAATGATTATAGAATTAAATTGTTTATTTATTTGTTGTGATGGTTTCGGACTATCTTAACTATCGCACCAAATGAACTTTTAAGCCTGTATTTACGGGCTTTTTTAATGATTTACTTTTTTTATTTTCATATAAAATTCCTCATTTTTAAAAATTTTATTCGCCAAATATATAGACAAAGCTAAATAAATTTGCTATACTACTTGCGAGTAAAGAAATTACTCCTTGCTTTTTATGTCATTAAAAAGCCGAGCAGACCATAAGGAGGTGTAAAAGATGAATAAGTACGAAATAATGTTTATCGTTAAAAATACTATTGAAGATGACAAAGTTAAAAAAGTTGCTGATAGTTTAAAAGATTTAATAACTAACGATAAAGGTAGTATCATCGAATTCAAAGAAATGGGTAAAAGAAAACTTGCTTATCCAATTAATAAAGAATTAACAGGAACATACTATGTTATGACTGTTGAAGCAAAACACGATACTATTAAAGAATTTGAACGTAAAGTTCGTATTAATGAAAATGTTTTAAGACATTTAATTATTAACAAAGGAGAATAAGATGAATAAAGTTATATTATGCGGTAGATTTACAAGAGATCCTGAATCAAGAATGACATCTGCTTCAATGGAAGTATCAAGATTTTCATTAGCTTGTCCTAGTGATTTTGTAAATAAGGATGGTCAAAGAGAGACTGAATTTATAAATTGTGTTGCTTTTGGAAGAGCAGCACAAACATTAAATAAATATTGTACTAAAGGAAGTATGATTATAGCACAAGGTCGTATAAGAAATAGTAGTTATGATGCTCAAGATGGCACAAAAAGGTATACTACTGATGTTGTTGTCGATAATTTTGAATTTGTAAGTAGTTCAAATAGAAATGCAAATCAAAATGCTAATCCAGCACCTAGTTATAATAGTGCTCCAGCAAATAATTACTCTGCACCATCATTTAATACAAATATGCAAACTACCGATATATCTGAGGATCCTTATAAAGAATTTAGTGATGAAACTAATATAAGTAGTGATGAATTTCCATTTTAAGAAGGAGGAATAAGGTATGGCAGAATTTTATCATAAGAAAAAAAGAATATGCCAAATGTGTGCTGGTAAATCAGTTGACTATAAAGATGTAATGATTATTAATAAATATATCAATGAAAAAGGTAAAATATTACCTCGTAGAATGACTGGTGCTTGTGCAAAACATCAAAGACATATTGCTGAACAAGTTAAATATGCTCGTTTAATGGCATTAATACCATTTGTTAAATAGTAACAAATGGTTTTTTTAATGAAATTTTTATGTTATAATAAGTTATATTATTTAAGGAGGATTTTAAATGAAAGTTATACTTTTAAAAGATGTAAAATCTCAAGGAAAAAAAGATGATGTTATTAATGTTTCAGATGGCTACGCAAATAACTATTTAATAAAAAATAAACTTGCTGTGGCATACACTGATACTAGTAAAAAGATATTAGATAGGCAAATTCAAATTCGAAATGATGAAGAAGAAAAAGTAATTGCTAATTTAACTGAAATTAAAAATAAACTAAATGACAAAATTATTGAGTTTAAAGTAAAAACCGGAAAAGATGATAGAGTCTTTGGTACAGTTTCCTCAAAACAAATAAGTGATAAAATAAAAGAACTAGGCTATGATATTGATAAAAAATGTATATTAATAGATACACCATTATCTAGTTTAGGAACTTACAAAGTTAAAATTAAATTACATAAAAAAGTGGAATTTATTATAATTATTAAATTGGTTAAGTAAAAAGGAGAGTTATGGCACAATCATTACCATTTAATTCTGAAGCGGAGATGTCCGTTCTTGGAATTTCATTTATTTCAAAAGATCAAGTTGATAAAATTTGTGAAAGTGTTAATGAAGATATGTTTTTTGATGAAAGAAACAAAACTCTTTTTTGTGCTATAAAAAGTTTACACGATAAAAAGATACCTATAGATATTACTACAATAAGTACTGAACTTGATAAAACAAAAAAATCATCAATTGTTAATATCAATTATATAATGGATGTAATAGATAGTGTTGTAACAAGTGCAAATCTTGATTATTATATTCAAATTTTACAAGATTATAATGTAAGAAGAGGATTAATTACCTCTGCAACTCAAATTGTTGAAAATGCCTACAATGAAGAAGATATTTCTAGACTTCAAGATAATGCTGAAAAAACGATTTTATTAGCAGTAAGAAGTCGTAGTGTTTCTGAACTTTTACCTATAACAGAAGTTTTAAGAAGTGCTCATGATAAACTTGAGGAGCTTGCTAAAAATAAAAAATTAATTACTGGTTTAGAAACAGGATTTTATGACTTTGATAGACTTACAACTGGATTTCAAGGTGGTGAAATGATAATTTTAGCGGCTAGACCAGGTATGGGAAAAACAGCACTTGCTCTTAATATGGCATCTTATGCCGGAAGAACGACTAAAAAAGCTGTAGCAATATTCAACTTGGAAATGCCTGCGGAAATGCTTGTAAATAGAATGATATCTTCAGTTGGTAGAATTGATTCTTATAAATTACAAACTGGTAATATGCACGATAAAGATTGGCAAAGATATAATGAAGCAATGAGTCAACTTGGACAAACTAGTATTTATATCGAAGCAGATGCTGGTACTACAATATCTGAAATTAGAGCAAAATGCAGAAGACTAGCAAGTAGTGAACAAGGCCTTGGACTTGTAATTATAGATTATCTTCAGTTAATTAACAGTGGTTCAAAAAAGGTTGAATCAAGACAAGTTGAAGTATCAGATATTTCAAGATCCTTAAAAACTATGGCATTAGAGTTAGATGTTCCTGTAATAGCATTATCACAATTATCAAGAACTGCAGAAAAAAGAGAAAGTAATGTTCCAATGCTAGCGGATCTTCGTGAGTCAGGTTCACTAGAACAAGATGCCGATATGGTACTATTTATAAATAGAAAAGATTATTATGATAAATCTAAAGATCAAAATAATACAATCGTTCCAGCAGAACTTATTATTGCTAAACATCGTAAAGGTAGTTTAGGAACTATTGATTTACAATTTGAATTAAATTATGGTTTATTTAAAAGTGTTTTAAAGGAACAAGGTGAGTAATGAAAACAAATGATATAATAAAAACTACTATTTTTACCTTAATTATAAGTATTTTATGTTTAGTCGGCTTTTTCTTTGATAAAAAGGACTCTTTAGATGCCGAGCAAATTTATGAAGTATTTATTGATGGTAAAAGTGTTGGTTATCTAAAAGACAATGATAAGTTATATGATATTATCAATACTAAACAACAAGAAATTAAAAATAAATATAATGTAAGTACGGTATATCCTCCGGAAAACTTTAAAATTATTCAAACATCATCTTATGATATAGTGTTATCTACGCCTGAACAAATTTATAATAAAATGGCAGAAATAGGCTCATTTACAATCGAGGGTTATATTGCAACATATAAAAAAGCTGATAAACAAATTACTATTAATGTTCTTGATAAAGAAGTTTTTGATAGTGCTATACATAGTTTTGTACTTGCATTTATTGCTGAAGAAGAATATACAAATTATATGAATAATTCTCAAAAGGAAATTGAAACAACAGGAAAAGTTATTAAAAATATGTACTTTGATGAAATTATTAATATTAGAAAAGGATATATTTCTGTAAATGATACTATCTTCGAGGATGAGTCATCATTAACTCAATATTTATTATTTGGGCCGAATAATAAGATAGAAAAATATACTGTAAAAGAGGGAGATACAATTGACTCTATTTCGGAGGCAAATAAACTTAACTATAAAGAATTTTTAGTTGCAAATCCTAAATATAGTTCAAGAGATAGTTTACTTACTATTGGTGACAATGTTAATATTACTTTAATTAATCCAATGCTTACATTTGTCTATGATGTTAATGAAATCTTGGATACTGAAATACCTTATGAAAAAAAGGTAGAATATGATTCAAGTAAAAGTTCAGACTTTAATGAAATTACCACTGCTGGTGTAACAGGAATAACTAGAATTGATGAAAATTATACTGTTAAAAATGGTCAAACACAGGGTGGTGTTGAAATCGTAAGTAGTATTAAAATAAAAGAAAAAGTTGATCAAGTTACCACTAAAGGTGGTTATAGATATTCAGGTGGATGGACCTCTGGTTCTTATATCGATACTGGTACTACTTGGGGCTGGCCTACAAACCAACCATCTGTTATAACAAGTGGTTATGAGTGGCGATGGGGAGCATTCCACGATGGAATAGATATTTCTGGTACAGGTTGTGGTTCACCAATATATGCCGCTTTAGAGGGTGAAGTAGTTTCTTCTCAGTTTGGTGGTATGGTTGGTCCTGCGTCAGGTTATAATGTTGTTATTCGTCATAGTAATGGTTACTATTCAGTTTATGCTCACATGATTGCAAATAGTATGACTGTTAAAGTTGGTGACAAAGTTACTCGTGGACAAGTTATAGGGCAAATGGGAAATACCGGTGTATCTTATGGATGCCATTGCCATTTAGGAATATTTTATGGTCAACCATATTCAGGTGGATATTCAATTAACCCATTAAGTGTGTATAGATGATTAAAGTTTGTACTTTAGCAAGTTCTTCAGCTGGAAATTCAACTTATGTTGAAACAAGTCATTATAAAATTTTAATAGATTTAGGAAGAACAAAAAAATATTTGAGCGAAAAACTTTCTGAAATCGGAGTGGATTATAAAGATATTGATTATGTATTTTTAACTCATACTCACGATGACCATACAAAAAGTTTACATACATTCTTCAAAGGAACAAAAGCAACACTTGTTATTACAAATAAAATGTTACTTGAATTAAATGATATATCTGATATTGAAAACATAATCATATATGAAGATAATCCAAATATTGTAGATTTAGACATTAAATCATTTGTAATGAGCCATGATGTTGCAGATATTCGTAGTTTTGTAATAACTGATGAAGGGTCATCCCTTGTTTATATTACTGATACAGGTTATATAAATTCAAAATATTTTAAATCTTTTAAAGGGAAAACGGCATATTATATTGAAAGCAATCATGATATAGAAATGCTTAGACATGGTCCTTATCCAAGATGGCTTCAGGATAGGGTACTATCTGATGTTGGACATTTATCTAATAAATTTACTGGTATTTATTTATCAAAATTAATTACAGAAAACACAAAAAATATTGTATTGCTACATTTAAGTGAAAAAAACAATACTGAAGAACTTGCTCTTGAAACAGTTGAGGAATACATTGATCCTACAAAAGTAAAAATACAGTGTGCTAATAAAAATGATATAGGAAGTGTAATAACAATATGATAAAAATTATTTGTTTTGGTAAATTAAAGGAAAATTATTTAATAAATGCTGTTAATGATTATTATGAAAGAGTTAATAAATATCATAAAATATCTATATTAGAATTAAAAGATTCAGATAATATGAATGATGAAGAAAAAGAACTTTTAAAAACTATTCAAAATGATAAATCATATAAAATTCTTTTGGATATTAAGGGTGAGGAAGTTTCAAGCATAGAATTTTCAACTTTAATAAATGATAAATTAACTCATTTTAGTAGTATTACTTTTATAATTGGAAGTAGTAATGGTGTAAGTGAAAATATAAAAAATTTTATTAATCAAAAGATTAGTTTTGGTAAAATAACTATGCCTCATGGTTTATTTAGAGCAGTATTGCTTGAACAAATTTATCGTAGTTTTAAAATATTAAATAACGAAAGTTATCATAAATAAAAGATTTATTCTTTTATTTTTTTGTGAGGTTTAGTAAAATAAATATGTAGGTGATAATTATGATAGGAAATAGTTGGGATGAAAAATTAAGCGTTATATGGAATAGTCCTGGATTTCATAATTTTTATAATATGATTATGAAACTATATGATGAAAAAACTATTTATCCTCTTAAAGAAAATATTTTTAATGCATTTAAATTGACTAGTTTCGAAAATGTTAAAGTTGTTATTGTGGGACAAGATCCTTATCACGGAGAAGGTGAAGCACACGGACTTTCTTTTTCTGTTCAGGATAATGTAAAAATTCCTCCTTCACTTCAAAATATTTATAAAGAATTATATAGTGATTTAGGTATTCCACCTAAAAAAACTGGAAACTTAACCGGATGGGCAAAGGAAGGCGTTCTTTTGTTAAATAGCACATTAACTGTTGAAAAAGATAAGGCTAATTCTCATCAAGGGTTAGGTTGGCAATATTTTACAGATTATGTTATAAAAGTGTTGAATTTAAGTGAGAAACCAATTGTATTTATTTTATGGGGGAACTTTGCTCGAAGTAAAAAAGTTTTAATAACAAACCCTAAACATTTAATATTAGAGTCACCACATCCAAGTCCATTTTCAGCATACAACGGATTTTTTGGTTCAAAACCATTTTCAAAAACTAATGACTTTTTAATAAAGAATAACATAAAACCAATTGATTGGTCAAAATAAAAAGTAGCATCGCTACTTTGTTTCATATGAAGTCTGAACTTTTATATTATTTATTTTAGCAATAACTTTTATGTAACCTTTAATAGTTTTCATAAGTAAGTTATTGTTTTTATTATAGTATTTTTTATTGGCAATTAATACTTCATTAATACTATCTATTTTGTTAAATAACTCATTTATTTCATCTGTATTAAGTTCTTTATTATCCTCTTTTAAATCAGTCATAGTTTTTAAATAATTATTAAGTTCTATATCAAGATTATAATTACTAATTTTCTTAGTATTTAAATTTGCAAAATCTTTTAAATAATCTTTCTTTTTTAATACTTTTTTATATTTATCATATATTTCATTCATTATATCTTTTTTATCTTTTAAAGCTTTACTGATAATATCATTTGCAGCATCCATTTTAGCTTTTATGATAGAAATCTTATTATATCCTATAAAGTATACTAAAGAGATACCAAATCCAATACTAATTACAATAAGTAATATTATTTCTAATTTCAATTTAACACTTCCTATCTTATAACATTATATCACATTATTTTTTTTCTTTTAACAATTTTATTATAGTATCTTTATTTATTAAGAAATAAACTGTTAGTGTAAGTAAACCGATTATTCCTAAATATAACATATTTCCAATAAAACCATTAAATTGTGGCATTATATTTTTATATATAATACACATAAAAATTGCAATTAAAATTGAAAAAATTAGTTTAGGAAGAGACTTTATTGTATCATTATATCTAAATCCATCATTTTTATATAATGATACAATTGGTATACTTAATGATATTATATAACCTATTACAGTGGCGGTAATTGCTCCATAATATGGGTATATTCCCAGTCTATTAAATAAATACATTAAAGGAAGGTCAAGAAGAGCGTTAACTGTTATTCCACTTAATGCGCAAATATATACAAGTTTTGTTTTATATAAGCCTTGTAAAGCAGAAAAGAAAATAATGTAAGCACTATCAAGTATTGCCACTAAAATGATGTATTTAAATATTATTGGTCCATAGTAACTTTGACCGTAAAATATATACCAAATTTCCTTTGCAAAAATACTTAAGAATATTGTAAGTGGAGTTATTATAAAGAGTAATACTTTTAATGAATTGTTGAAATAGTAATTAGCTTTATCCATATCTTTTTTAACATAAGCACTAACTATTGAAGGAATTAAACTTATAGTAAGACCAGTGGCAAATGCCTTAACGATTGTTATTAGTTTACTTCCCCAGGTTGTGAATATTGAGGAAATTGTTTCAACATCTTTTGCACTATACCCTAAATTAGTAAGTCCTCGTATAATTAAAATCATATCGGTTGTATTATAAATTGAATTTGAAATGTTTATTATTATAAAAGGTATGCAATAACCGATAATCTTTTTAATAACTTCTTTTCTTTCTTCTTCAGAAAGTGACTTTTTATTATTTTTTACAACATTAGATTTTTTAGTTTTAATAATTAAGTAAATGTAAGCAACGATAGCACCAATTGCACAAGAAAATACTGAAATTCCTACTGCATATGTAATTTTTAAATGAAATACTTTAATACATAAATAACTTCCTACAAGAATAAAAAATATTCTAACAATTTGTTCTATAACTTGTGATTTTGAAGAAGCCTCAATATACTTATGTCCCTGAAGATATCCACGATAAATTGAAAGAAGTGGTACAACTAAAAGAGCAAATGATATACATCTAATTACAAAACTTACATCTTCGATGGTATTTCCTCCGGTAAGATCGCCAAGAATTACTTTAGCAAGTGGTTTTGCAAATAAGAAACATAATAAAAATGCAACAAGAGAGAAAATATACACTATTTTCTTACTTATTCGATACATTTCATTTTTTTTATCATATTCCTTTAAAGTCTCATATTCACTAGTAATTTTACTTATTGCAAGTGGTATACCTGCAGAGGAAATAATTAAAAATATATTATAAATATTATAAGCGTAACCATATAATGCTCCACCTTGTTCACCAATTATTTTATAAAATGGAATTACATATAATACGCCTAAAACTTTTGAAATTATTATCGCAATAGTGGCTATTATAGCACCTTCCATAAATCCGTTTTTCTTCATACTTAATTTCAACTCCTATTATTATTATAGATAAAAATGAAATATAAAACAAGAAATTTATCAAAATCATTTACAAACTAGCAAATATCTATTATATTTAAATAGAAATGAGGTATTATGAAAGTTGAAATTTTAGTATTAGGTCCCCTTGATACAAATACATATATTTTAAGTAAAGATGGAAAATGCATTATTATAGATCCAGCAGACGATGCAGAAAAAATTGTTTCATTTTGCTCAAAATATGAAGTCGAAGAAATAATTGTTACTCATCATCATTTTGATCATGTTGGTGCACTTGAAAAGTTAGAAAAATACTATAATATTAAGCATAATACATTTTTAAGGAAGACATTTTCTTATGACATAATAAAAACGCCAGGTCATACTGACGATTCTATTTCAATATTTTTTAGTGAACAAAACTTATTATTTTCTGGTGACTTAATTTTTTATCATAGTATCGGAAGATATGATTTTCCAAATTCAAATTATAATGATTTAATTAAATCTTTGGAAAAGATAAGTAAACTATCCCTTGATACAACTATTTTCCCTGGTCATGGAGAGAAAACAAGTTTAAACGAAGAAATTAAATATTTTGATTTATATTAAAATGTTTTTTCAGAATAAGCGTGAGAATAATTAATTGGTTCCATAAATTCAACATAATCAAGATATAAAATTCTAATTAAGAACCATTTTCCAGTTGTAACCTCTTTGATTATTAGATGGTCTTTACCTGCCTCTTCGATTAATCCAGAAAATATCTTATTTTTCCATTCTGTACTATCTGGAAAAGAAACATAAGCATTAACTTTTCTTCCTTTGTTAAGCCTTAAAATATTTTCAATATAACTTTGTTCGTTATAGTCTTCCATTGAACTTACATTTCCCGGTGGTACAGTCATATTTTGCATATTATTTTGATTTGTTGGAAATGTTGGATTTTGATAATAATTACCATTCATTTGCTTTCACCTCATTAAAACTTATTTTTTTTAACTAAATTTATGACACTTTATAGACAAAAAAACTAAATTTTAGTAAAATGATTATAGTAAGAAGGGTAGTAAAATGAGTAAGGAAGATATAAAAACTTTAGTTACTGGTGTTACATTTGTTTTTGGTATCTTTTTACTTGCGATGTGCTACCATTTATTTTTACTACCCAATGAATTTATAACTGGTGGTACAAATGGTCTTGCGATAATATTTAATAAATTATTTAATATTGATCCAACGGTGTTTTTGTACATATCAAGAATAGTACTTTTAATCATAAGTTTTATTTGTTTAGGATACAAGAAAACATTACCAACAGTATTAGGTTCATTGTTATACCCAATTATGGTAACCATTACTGAACCTATTGCTTTAGCACTTTTACAATATATTAATACAAGTCAAGTGCTAATTAGTGTTGTAATTACTGGTTTCTTATATGGAGCATCCTCTGCACTTATATATAAAAGTGGTTTTACAACTGGTGGTGGGGACGTTATAATGGAACTTATTAAAAAGTACGCCAAAGTATCTACTTCAGTTGCAAATTTTTCCTATAGTTTTATAATCCTTTTGATGGGTGCATTTGTATTTGGTTTTGAAAGTTTTATATATTCTATAATTATTTTATTAATAAGTAATCATTTTATTGATAAAATTACTCTTGGGGTTTCTTTAAGTAAGGTTTTCTTCATTTATACAAATAAACTAAGTGAAGTTAAAAAGGTTATAACTGAGGAATACGATAGTGGTGTTACAATTTTACAAAGCAAACAAGAATTTTTACATAAAAAAGGCGAAATACTAATGGTAGCCGTTTCTAATTTAGATTGTTATAGATTACGAAATAGGATATTAGAACTTGATCCCAATGCATTTTTTGTAATAAATGATTGTTATGAAGTTAATGGGGGAAAGAAAAAAGAAAGGATATTGATTAATCGATGAAAAAAATATTAATACTTTTAAGTATATGTTTAATTGCTCTATGTGGTTGCAAAAAAAATAAAAATGAAATAGTAATGGTAACGGAAGCAGGATTTGCTCCATATGAATATTATGACAATAACAAAATTGTTGGAGTTGATGTAGAAATTGCTAAAGAAATTGCTTCGGCACTTGGGAAAAAACTAGTTATTAAGGATGTATATTTTGATGCAATTATTAATGAGATAAAATCAGGAAAAGCTGATTTTGCTTTAGCGGGAATGAGTGTAAATGAAGAAAGAAAAAAACAAGTTGATTTTTCTAATACATATATTATTTCAAAACAAATAGTAATTGTTAGAAATGATAGTGATATTAAAAATATTTCACAAATTAACAATAAAAAAATTGCTGTTCAACTTGGCACTATTGCAGATGGTTATGTTACTGATAATAATATAACAAAAGATATTGTTAGACAAAAAAAATACTTATCAATGGCTGAAGATTTAAAAGCTGGTAAAGTTGATTTAATAATAATGGATGAATTACCTGGCAAAAAAATAGTTGAAAATAATGAAAATTTAATTATTTTAGATGGTTTTGTATTCGAAGATAATTATGCAATTGCTGTTAAAAAAGGTAATACACAGCTTTTAAATAAAATTAATGAAGTTATTGATAATTTAAAAAATAGTGGTAAAATTGATGAATACATTTTAGAGTATTCAAAATAGGTGTTTATGGAATTAATAAGAGAAAATATATATAATTCATTTATATATCAAGATAGATATAAATATTATTTAACTGGTCTTGGTAATACAATTATTATGGCTTTTTTTGCTTGTTTAATTGGAGTTGTTTTAGGACTTATTTTATCACTTGTTATAGACTATAATGAAAAAACAGGTAAGCTTTATTTATTAAGTGCTTTTGCAAGAATGTATATTGGAATTATAAGAGGAACTCCCGCACTACTTCAATTAATGATTTTATATTATATAATTTTTAAAAGTGTTAATATTAATATAGTAGTAGTTGGAATTATATCTTTTGGATTAAATTCTGGAGCTTATGTATCCCAAATAATTAGGTCTGGATTAATATCAATTCCAAAAGGACAGGAAGAAGCCTCAAAAATGCTAGGATTTAACTATTTTCAAACTATGAAATATGTTATAATGCCTCAGGCATTAAGAAATGTTTTGCCAGCTTTAGGTAATGAATTTATAACACTTTTAAAAGAAACTTCAGTAGCAGGTTATATTGGCATACTTGAACTTACAAAAGCCTCTGATATAGTGGCTTCCTCTACATATGATTATTTCTTTCCGCTTTTAATTGTGGCAATAATTTATTTAATATTAACATTAGGATTAACGAAACTATTAAACTTTTTCGAAAGGAGACTTTCAAAATGATAGAAATTAAAAATTTAACAAAAAGTTATGATAAAAAATGTATCTTAAAAAACATTAATTTAAAAATTAATGATAATGAACAAGTATCAATAATTGGTAAAAGTGGATGTGGTAAATCAACATTACTTAGATGTATAGCAAGACTTGAAAAAATAGATAAAGGTCAAATATTAATAGATAATGAAAATGTTAATAATATAAAAAAATTTTATAATAAAGTTGGTATGGTTTTTCAATCATTTAATTTATTTGAAAACATGACTGTACTTGAAAATTTAATTATTGCCCCAGTTAAACTTAAAATACAAACAAGAGACGAGGCTATTAAACTTGCTAAAGGTTATTTAAAAGAAATAAATTTAGAAAATAAAATTAATGAATATCCTAAAAATTTAAGTGGTGGTGAAAAACAAAGAGTTGCTATAATAAGGGCGCTTATGGAAAAACCAAAAATTTTATTATTAGATGAACCAACAAGTTCTTTAGATCCACAAATGAAAAAAGAAGTATTAGAGCTGATTAGTAAATTAAAAGATTATAATATGACAATAATAGTTGTAAGTCATGAACTTAATTTTGTTAAAGATTTTTCTTCGAGAATAATTTTTATAGATAATAAAACTATTCTTTCTGATGATACAGTAGAAGGTACATTTAATAATGATAATGAAACTATTAAAAATTTTTTGAAAGATATAAATTAGAATTATAGACTTTTAATAATTAAAATGATAAAATTATTATAATAAGGAGATGATATAGATGCACGTTACTAGTGAAATTAAAAAATTAAAAAAGGTCTTAGTTCATAGACCAGGAAAGGAACTATTAAATTTAACACCAGATACATTAGGAAGGCTTCTTTTTGATGATATTCCATATTTAAAAGATGCAATTTTAGAGCATGATGAATTTTGCCAAATACTAAGAGATAACGATGTAGAGGTTGTTTATTTAGAAGATTTAATGGCTGAAACATTAGATGAAAACCCACAGGTTAAACCTTCATTTATAAGACAATTTATTTATGAAGCAGGAGTAAGAACTCCAAAATATAAAGATTTATTATTTGATTATTTAATGAGTTATACAAATAATAAAGAACTAGTTTTAAAAACTATGGAAGGTATTAAAGTTTCTGAAGTTCATAGAAATAAACAAGATAGTGAATATTCTCTTGTTGATCAAATAAGTGAAGAAACTAAGTTTTTAGCAGAACCAATGCCAAACCTTTATTTTACAAGAGATCCGTTTGCATCAGTTGGTGATGGTATAATTCTTAATAAGATGTACTCTGTTACAAGAAGTAGAGAAACAATTTATGCTTATTACATTTTTAATTATCATCCAGATTATATGGATAAAGTTCCAAAATATTATGATAGAGAAAATCCATTCAGTATTGAAGGTGGAGATGTATTAAATTTAAATGAACATACTCTTGCAATTGGTATTTCTCAAAGAACTAGTGCTGAAGCAATTGATTTAGTTGCTAAAAATATGTTTAATGATGAAAAATGCAATATTGATACAATACTTGCATTTAAGATACCTGAATGTAGAGCATTTATGCACTTAGATACAGTATTTACTCAAATTGATATTGATAAGTTTACATACCATCCTGGAATTATGGATACATTAGAGGTTTTTGAAATTACTAAAAATGAAGATAATCTTGATGAAGTAAGTGTAATTAAAAAAGAAGGAAGCCTTGAAAATATTTTAGAGGAATATTTGGGTATTGATATTACACTTATTCCTTGTGCTGGAGGAGATAAAATTGCCTCAGAAAGAGAACAATGGAATGATGGAACAAATACATTATGTATAGCTCCTGGAGTAGTAGTTGTATACAATAGAAATAATATTACTAATGAAGTATTAAGAGAAAAAGGTATTAAAGTTATAGAAATGAATAGTGCAGAACTTTCTAGGGGTAGAGGCGGCCCTAGATGTATGAGTATGCCACTTGAAAGAGAGGATTAAATGGATTTAAGAGGAAGAGATTTTCTAAAGTTACTTGATTATTCAAGTGATGAAATAAGTTATTTATTAGACCTAGCAAAAGATTTTAAAACAAAAAAAGAACATAGAGAACCTCATAAATTTCTTGAAGGACAAAACATTGCTATAATATTTGAAAAAGATTCTACGAGAACTAGGTGTTCTTTTGAAGTTGCTGCTTACGACTTAGGTATGCATGTTACTTATCTAGGACCAACAGGTTCACAAATGGGAAAAAAGGAAAGTATTGAAGATACAGCAAGAGTACTTTGTAGAATATATGATGCTATAGAGTATCGTGGATTTGATCAAACTATTGTTGAAACATTAGCAAAATATTCAAGTGTTCCTGTTTATAATGGACTTACTAATGAATTTCATCCAACTCAAATGTTAGCTGATTTTATGACTATTGAAGAAGAATTTGGTTCATTAAAAGGAAGAAAATTAGTTTTTTGTGGGGATGCTAGAAATAATGTTGGTAATTCATTAATGGTTGCTAGTGCAAAGTTAGGTGTTAATTTTACTTGTTGTGCGCCAAAGGATTTGTGGCCTGATGAAGAACTTACTAAAAAATGTGAAGAAATAGCTAGAGAAAACGGATGTACTATTCAAAGAACTGAAGATATTATTGAAGGTACTAAAGATGCTGATGCAATATATACTGATGTTTGGGTATCAATGGGAGAACCTATGGAAAAGTGGGCTGAAAGAATTAATTATTTAAGAAAATATCAAGTTAACCAGTCCGTTATAGATAATGCTAAAGCTGATTGTATCTTTCTTCATTGTTTGCCATCTTTTCATGATCAAAATACGACAATTGGTAAAGAGATTTATGAAAAATTTGGTGTTCCTGAAATGGAAGTTACAGACGAAGTATTTAATGGTTCACATTCAAGAGTTTTTGAGGAAGCAGAAAATAGAATGCATACAATTAAAGCAGTTATTTATGCAACCTTAAGGAATTAATATGAGTAAAATTGTTATTGCTTTAGGTGGAAATGCTTTAGGTAAAACACCAGATGAACAAAAACTTCTTGTTAAAAAAGCTGCCGATATAATTGTAAGCATTGCTAAAGATAATGATGTTATTGTGACACATGGAAATGGTCCTCAGGTGGGGATGATTGCTAATGCATTTGAGTATGCTAGTAAATTTAATGTTGCTCCTTTTATGCCTTTTGCAGAATGTGGAGCTATGAGTCAGGGATATATTGGTTATCATTTACAAAATGCTATTAATGAAAAATTGAGAGAAAATAATATTGAAAAGAAATGTGCAACTATCATTACTCAGGTTGAAGTGGATGAAAATGATGAGGCTTTCACGGATCCAACTAAACCTGTAGGAATGTTTTATACCAAAGAGGAAGCAGAAAAGCTTGCTTCTTCGAATGGTTATAAATATGTTGAAGATTCTGGAAGAGGTTATAGGAGAGTAGTGCCCTCACCAAAACCTGAAAGAATCTTAGAGCAAGAGATAGTAAGTAATCTTGCGGATGACGGAAATATTGTTATTACCGTCGGTGGTGGTGGTATTCCTGTAGTAAAGGATGGACTAGGATATAAAGGTGTTGATGCAGTAATTGATAAAGATTTTGCAAGTAGTAAGTTAGCAGCAAATATTAACGCTGATATTTTGTTAATTTTAACAGCAGTAGATAAAGTGTATATTAATTATAATAAAGATAATCAAATAGCACTTGATTCAACTGATACATTAGAATTACAAAAATACATTGATGAAGGCCATTTTGCAAAAGGAAGTATGCTTCCAAAAATAAATGCTTGTATGAATTTTCTAAATGAAAACTCTGAAGGCATTGCTATAATTGCTTCATTAAATGAAGGACTTGAAGCAATTAATGGCGATAAAGGCACAAGAATATTTTATAGGAGGAAATAAAAATGGCAAAAAAAGCTAAAAAGAAAAAATTTACATTATCTTCATTTACAATTATAATGTTAATTATTGTTGCAATTGCTATAGTTTCATATTTACTTCCACTTGCTACATTTGATGGTGAAAATATTGTCAATGGTAGTGGTGTAGTTCGTGCTAAATTTTCTGACTTTTTAATGGCTCCGATTAAAGGATTTGAAAATGCTGCTGATGTAGGTGTATTTATTCTTATTTTAGGAGGATTTTTAAATGTTGTTACTAAAACTGGTGCTCTTGAAACAGGAATAAAAGTATTAGTAAACAAATTAAAAGGTAAAGAATTAGTATTAATACCAATACTAATGTTCATATTCTCAGTTGGTGGAACTACTTATGGAATGCTTGAAGAAACAGTTGCATTTTATGGTTTGTTATCATTTACTATGGTAGCAGCGGGGATGGATACTATTGTTGCATCAGCCACAGTCTTACTTGGTGCTGGTGTAGGTGTACTTGGTTCAACAATAAATCCATTTGCAGTAGGTGCTGCAGTTAGTGCATTACCAGATGGTATAAAAGTTAATCAAGGAACTATAATTTTACTTGGATGTATCTTATGGTTAGTTTCTTACATTATAGCAGTAGCATTTGTATTAAATTATGCTGCTAAAGTGAAAGCCGAAAAAGGAAGTACATTTCTTTCATTACAAGAGCAAAAACAAATGGAAAAACATTATGCAAAAGATGACTTTATTAATCCAGATGTAAAACTTACTACAAGACAAAAACTTATATTAATTATATTTGGCTTAACATTTGTTATTATGATAGCAGGTTTCATTCCATGGGTTGATTTTGGTATTATTCCTGCAGATATTGCTGATGCTGGAACACATTTTACAGCATTCTTAACTGGGAATTGTTTTGGTTATTGGTATTTTGAAGATGCAGCAGTGCTATTCTTTGTAATGGCTATTATAATAGGAATAATTGGTAAATTAAGTGAAAAAGAATTTGTAGATACATTTGTTGATGGAGCCTCTGATATACTAAGTGTTATATTAATCATAGCAATTGCAAGGGGTGCTTCAGTATTAATGCAAGTTACATATTTAGATAATTATATTATTTATAATGCGGCAAATGCCCTTAAAAATATGCCTGCAGTTATCTACGCACCAATGAACTTTATTTTACATATATTCTTATCAATACTTGTACCATCTTCATCAGGTATTGCAACACTTTCAACTCCAATTATGGGTGGCTTAACTCATCAATTAGGATTCTCAGTTGAAACAAATGTTATGATACTTGTTGCTTCTAATGGACTTGTAAATTTAATTACACCTACATGTGGAGCAATAATGGGTGGTCTTGCTCTTGCTAGAGTTGAGTATTCAACTTGGTTCAAATGGGCATTTAAAATAGTTGCTTGTATAGGTCTTGCTGCAATGGTAATTCTTACAATAGCAATGTGTGTTTTATAAACTAGCGATTGCTAGTTTTTTTTAATAAAAATATAATAAAAACACTTGTTACCTCATTGTTTTGCTTGACAATTTACTACTTTTACCATATAATCATAATCGGTACATTTATTTAAGAGGCCTTTTTAATTGTGGGAAGATTAAATTGGTTAATTAAAATGAAGGGAAAGAAAAAATTATGAAATCATTTTTACAAACAAAAGAAAATATTGAAAGAAAATGGTATGTAATTGATGCTGAAGGTAAAAATTTAGGTAGAGTTGCTACAAAAGCTGCTCATATCTTAAGAGGTAAGCATAAAGTTACATATACTCCTTATGTTGACTGTGGAGATTATGTTATTATCGTTAATGCTAGTAAAGTAAATTTAACTGGTAATAAATTAACTGATAAGAAATATTATAATCATTCTGGATATCCAGGAGGATTAAGAGAAAGAACTGCAAAAGTTATGATTGAAAACTATCCAGAAGAAATGATGGAAAGAGCTGTAAAAGGTATGCTTCCTCATAATAGACTTGGTAGAAAAATGGGTAAAAAACTATTTGTTTATGCTGATGCTGATCATAAACATAGTGCTCAAAAACCAATCGAAATGGAAATATAATAGGAGGAAAACATGGCAAAAAAACAAACTTGGAATGCTACAGGAAGAAGAAAAAGTAGTGTAGCAAAAGTAACTTTAGTTGGTGGAACTGGTAATATTACAGTTAATGGTGTAGATGTTCATGACTATATGCCTTATGAAACACTTGTTATGGACTTAACTCAACCACTAGTTTTAACTGATAATTTAAATAGATTCGATATCGATGTTAAAGTATCTGGTGGTGGATTTTCAGGACAAACTGGCGCAATTCGTTTAGGAATTACAAGAGCACTTCTTAAATTTGATGAAAATACAGACCAAACTAGAGAAGATAGTTATAGACATATTTTAAAAAATGCTGGATTTATCACAAGAGACCCTCGTGTTAAAGAAAGAAAGAAATATGGTCTTAAAAAAGCTCGTAGAGCTCCACAATTTAGTAAACGTTAAAATATTTTCTTACCCCATATTGGGGTTTTTTTATGTTTTCATATAGACAACATTTAATTTATTTAGTATTATCTTGTGTAGAGGTGACATCATGAGATTATACGTATATTTAGATGAAAGTGGTTCAATTCATAAAAATAGTAATACAAAGTATTTTGCTGTTGGTGGATATTTTACTTTTGAAAAATATAGACTTAAAATAACATCATTATATAAAAAGATTAATAAGCTTGTAAAAGACGAAAGAAAGATTAAAATAGATAAAGAAATAAAATCTTATGACTATTTAACAAAAGAAAAACAACTTATTTTTTTAAGTATGGAAAATATTCCAGGTTTTTATGGATTTTCTAAGGTATTTGATAAAGAAAAAATGCAAAAAGGTATTGTAGATTCAAATATATTTTATAATTATGCTGTAAAATTAATATTTTCAGATATTATTTTTCCACTTCTTAAAAACTATACTGATGAGCAAATTGAAATTAAACTTCTTTGTGATAATCGTAACGTAAGAGTAGGTGACTTAAAAAATTTAGAGAATTATTTAAATACAGAATTTTGTTTAAACAATTATGTTTTTAATGTTTCTTATTACGATTCTAAAACTAACTTTGGTATTCAACTTGCTGATTTAATAGTTAATACTTTTTATAATTATTATGCAAACTATAAAAGAGTTTCTACGGTTATTAAAGGATTAAATAAAAGTAAATATAGAGTAAGTTTATTCCCAGGAAGAAAAGTATTTGGAAGAATTAAGAAAATTGATGATTGACATAAAAAATAATGTTATGGTAATATATCTTTAAGACCTAGGGCACGCAGCTCAATGCTAAGCGTATAGTAAGTACGTTGCACCTTAGGCATTTTTTGTGGAATTAATACAATATTATACTTTTTTTGAAAATTTTAAATTTTTTAGTTTAAAATAATGAATAAAACATATAATTTTATATGAAAAAATATATTCATTACTCATTAATAATTTTTATAATATCTATTTTTCTTTTATCTTCGGTTTTTGGTAAAGATAACCTTTTTTTAGTTGGAAGAATTATTGTAATTGATCCTGGTCATGGATTTTTAGATCCTGGTACTTCATACGAAAATATATATGAAAAAGATATTAATTTAAATATAAGTCTTTATTTAAAAGAAAAACTTGAAAGTTATGGTGCTACTGTTTATATGACAAGGGATGCTGATTATGACTTATCAACTCCAAATGCTATATATCGTAAGAAAAGTGATTTTGATAATAGAATTAACTTAATAAATAATTCTAAAGCAGATATTTATTTAAGTATTCATTTAAATTATTTAAGTGACTTTAAATACTATGGGCCACAGGTGTTTTATAATGGTAAAAATATTTATTTTGCAAACATTATGCAAGATGTTTTAAATAAGGGTTTAAATAGTAATCGTAAAATTAAAACTATTCCAAAAGACACATATATGTATTCAAAATTAAAGGTAAATGGTTTATTAATTGAATGTGGATTTTTATCAAATTATGAAGATAGACAAAAACTTATTACAAATGAATATCAAAAAAAAGTAGCAAATTTAATTTCTAATGGAGTAATTAAATATTTTTCATAATTTATTTTTCTAAAAAAGATGGTAAAAATACTATTATGTGATATAATTAATTATATAGTAAAAAGGTGATATAGTGGAGAAAACATTTAAAACATTAGATGAACAGATAAATATTTTAATTGATAAAGGTCTTACTATAAATGATATTGAGAAGGCTAAATCAATACTTCTTAGAGAAAATTATTTTTTTGTAACAGGGTATAGATTTTTATTTGTTAAGTCTTATACTGATCGTAAATTTAATAAAGGTACCACTTTTGAGGAACTATATGCAATGTTTATTTTTGATAGACAACTTAGAAATATATTATTTAAGAATATTCTAGTTTTTGAAAATAACTTAAAAAGTATAATGGCTTATGTTATGAGTAAAAACCATGGTTATAAAGAAAAAAATTATTTGAATAAAAATAACTTTGTTCATGATTATACTAAAACTAGACAAATAAACGATTTAATACATAAAATGAAAAGGCAAATTAGTATAAACGGTAAACAACATTCCGCAACTAGTCATTTCATTGATAATTATGGCTACATACCTCTTTGGGTTGTTGTAAAGGTATTATCATTTGGAATAGTCGGAGAACTTTATACTGTGCTTCAAAATGAAGATAAAAGAGAAATTGCGGACATATTTAACATAGATATAGATAGTTTCCAAAGTTATTTACCAATACTTGCTAATTATAGAAATTTATGCGCACATGAAGATATTTGTTATAATAATAAAACACAAATTGTTATTAATAATACAATATATCATAAGCTTTTAAATATTCCTAAAATGGATGGGGAATATATATATGGTAAAAATGATTTATTTGCCTTAATTATTATTTTAAAAAGAATTTTAAATGCTGATGATTTTAATTTATTTATAAAAGAAATTGATTATGAACTAGATATATTATCTGGAAAACTTCATTCAATTGATATTGATAAAGTTTTAGACGCAATGGGTTTTCCAATAAATTATAGAGAGATTGAGAGGATGGATTAATTATGATAAGAAAAGAAAAAGATAATAAAATAGTATATATAGTAGTGTTTTTCCTAGGTTGTTTACTTATGTATGGGGTTATTTATAAATATCCTGCCATACTTCATACAAATTTAACTAAAGTTGAAAAAAATGTAACAATAACAGACAATGGAATTGCGGAGGCAGTAGAAAAAGTGTATGATGCAGTTGTTGTTGTGGCAACCTATGCAGATGAAAAAATGATTTCAAGTGGAACTGGATTTGTTTATAAAGTAAATAATAATGATGCCTACATTTTAACAAATAATCATGTTATCGAAGGTGGTAACTCTGTTAATGTTACTTTTACTAATGGTAATGTAATTAATACAGAAATAATTGGTGCAGACGCTTTATCTGATATTGCTGTTTTAAAAGTAAAAAAATCAGATATTATTTCTGTAGCTGAAATCGGTAAAAGCGATAACCTAAGAGTTGGTGATACATCTTTTGCTGTAGGTGCTCCGCTTGATAGTATTTATTCTTGGACTGTTACAAGAGGCATTATTTCAGGAAAAGATAGAATGGTTGAAGTAAAACTTAATAATAATGGTGATTATGTTATGAAAGTATTACAAACAGATGCCGCGATTAACTCAGGTAATAGTGGTGGACCACTTTGTAATGCAAATGGTCAAGTTGTTGGAATTACTTCATTAAAATTAGTGGCTGAATCTGTTGAAGGTATGGGCTTTGCTATTCCAATCGAGGTAGCATTAAGTTACGCTGAAAAACTTGAAAATAAAGAAAAGATAACTCAACCTTATTTAGGTGTATCAATGGTTAATGTTACAGATGCTTATTATTACCCTGAATATTCATCACTTTTAAAAGAGTATAAAATCACAAAGGGTGTAATTATTGTTTCTACAGAAAAAGGGTCTCCAGCGGCTAAAGCAGGACTAGCAAGTGATGATATTATAATAAAGATTAATGCTGATGAAGTAACAAGTGTTGCATATTTAAGATATTATTTGTATAATTATGGTGTAGGTGATAAAGTTGAAATCACTTATATTAGAAAAGGTAAAACTCTTAAAACCACTGTTACTTTAGGATCTAATTCAAAAACTTATTAGAAACTAGTAATAGTTTCTTTTCTTATTTATGGAGGTAGAATGAAAGATATTAAAATTAAAAGAATATGTGCTTATGTAATTGATATATTTATTGTATTAATACTTGTTACATTATTAAGTCAAATAAATGTATTAAATCCATATAAAAAGAAATATGATAAAGCATATGAAAAATATACTGAGTTTTATGAAGAAAATTTTTCTGAAAACACAACAATAGATTATGATACATTAAAATCACCAGAATATTTAGATATTATGCATGATTTATCTTATTACTCAATAAATTATTCTATAATTGAAATAGTTGTTACAATTTTATATTTTACTTTATTTCCTTTACTATTTGATGGACAAACAATTGGTAAAAAAATATGTAAAATTAAACTTTCTAGTGATAAAGGAAAACTAACTTTTGGTTCACTTCTTATAAGAGTATTATTCTATCCTATATTTACAAATATAATTTTATATACAACATTGTCAAATATATTAACATTACTTTGTGTTATATTATTTAAGGGAAAAATTTATTTTTATAGTAATTTAATTATTTCTATAATTGCAACAATCTATTCGTATATTGATATATTATTTATGATTAATAAGGATGTTTCAATTCACGAAAAATTATCTCACACTAAAGTTGAATTAATAAAAGGAGTTTAAAATGAATAATGTTTATGAAAAAGTATTAGAATTTAAAAATAAGTTTCCCGGTACAGTTGCCTGGAGATTAAAAAAGCATTGTGAAGTAATCGAAGGATATATTAATCCTGATGAATATGTTCTATACGCTTTTTGCGGTCAAAAAAATGAAAAATGGTATGATTTATTCACTTCATGCGTAATAGTTTTAACTAACAAAAGACTTTTAATAGGGCAAAAAAGAGTTGTTTTTGGAAGCATATATACACAAATTACTCCAGATTTATATAATGACATGCGAATATATAAAGGTTTACTTTTTGGAAAAATAACTATTGATACAGTAAAAGAGGTTGTAACAATATCTAATTTATCTAAAAGTTCTTTAGATGATATTGAAACAAATATATCTCAGTTTATGATGAAAGAAAAACTAAAATATAAAGATAGAATTGTATGAAAAAGTTAAGATTACTAATTTTTTCTTTTTTATTAATTTTTCTTTCTTTTACAATTTTTTATTTTATTCCAAAAAGTTATGAACTTAAATATACTGTAAAAGGTTATAATATTATTCAAACATTTAATAATAAGAAAAAACTATATATATTTAAAATTAAAAAAGATAATGTAGAGTATTTATATTCTGTTAGTGGTAAATATTATCAAAATCATAAACAAATTAAAAATATTAAACAAAAAGATAATATAATTAATGTAACAAATAATAATTTACAAAACTTTTATATTAATAAAGAGAATGATAACTATTATACATCATATTATATTACTATTCCTGAGGATAAAAAGAAATATACATTTGATAATATTGATGTATATAATATAAATGCTAACTTTTATATATGGAATTATTCACAATTTATCAACATTAATACAAAAACTAAAAAGAAAATTAAACTATTTGATAATGATATTTATAATATAGATTTATGTACTAATTTTAAAGATTATCTTTTAATAGCGGATTATAGTAGTAAGTATAAATTTAATAAGTTTTATCTAATAAATACAAAGAATAATAAAGTAAAAGAGACACAATTAGATAAAGAAGTATATTTTAATAGTTATTTTTTAGGTACATATAAAAAATATATTTACCTATATGATATGCAAACTAAAATAGAATATAAAATTAATCCTTTAAAAAATACTATTTATAAAAATAGATATGAAATTTTAAGTAATAATAAATTTGAAAAAATAAGTGTTAATAAACTTAATAAAGGTAATGTTTCATTTAAAAAAGAAATAGATTTTTATTATGAATTAAATGATAATAAACTTATCTACGTTACACCAATTAATAAGATAAATGTTACTTCTTTAAAGGTATCAAATATAATTTTTTCAAATGATAACGAATGTTACTTTATAAGTGATGATACACTTTATTATGTAAATAAAGATAAAATTATTAAATTAATGACCTATAGTGAATGGAAATTTAATAATGACTATATTTATATTTTTAAATAACACTTTTTAAATTAAAACATATTTTACTATAGGGGTTGATAAAATGTTTGAAAAATATCGTGTTAAATCAAATGATAGTATTGAAGATATTGCTAAAATGTTTCGTACAAATAAAGAGTTTTTAGTAGATTTAAATAATTTAAGTTATGATGAAACTCTACGTGAGGGTATGGATTTAATAGTTCCTAAAAATAAAGAAAAATACTTTGATACTTATACGATTAATAAAGGAGATTCACTTTATGGTATAAGTAGAAAGTATAATATAAATCCAAATCTTTTAGCGGCAATTAATGGTTTAAATTTAGATGATTATATTTATCCAAATCAAGTAATTATGCTTCCAGTATCTGGTTATAGTTATTATGTTACAGCTGAGGGAGATACACTAAATAGTGTAAGTGATATTTTTAAAAAGAATATTCAGGAAGTAGTTAAGGAAAACGAAACAATTTATTTATTACCAGGACAAATATTGGTTTCACAAAGAAAATAATGGTGCATTGCATCATTTTTTGTTTAAATTTATAAATAATTTAACAACACTCTGATAGTCCTTTTTTTTTATTTTGCATAAATTACTATAGGATGTGATAAATATGGCTAAAAAGGTGGTAATTGACAGTGGACATGGAGGAATAGGATAAATCCAAAAATAAGAAGGATGGCTATAAAGAAAAGTAAATACAAGAAATTAAGGTACTTAAAACAAGTACTTTTTAATTTGCAAAGTTTTTCTGTAAAAATGGATTAAGTAGATTTTAAAAAAAATAATATTGTAGTATAATTATGTTAAGGAAGAGTAGTGGTAATATGAATGAATTATTATATAATCAAATGTTTGAAAATAAAATATATAAATGTTTCGGATATGAGTTTCAAAATTTGTTTTTTGAAATAATGAAAACTATTTATAATGATGAATTTATTATGCCAAAACCACAAGGAAGATTAGGAGATAAAAAGAATGATGGTTTTATTCCATCAAAGGGAGAATATTTTGCTGTTTATGGTCCAGAAACTAATGACTTAGATATAAATTATACAGTTTCAAAATTAGAAATAGATTTTACAGGATTATTTGAAAATATTAAAAATGGTGAATGGAAATCTGAATTAAAAAAATTTATATTTGTAGTTAATACTAGAAACAATAATACATTTCCTGTGAGTCTAGTTCAGAAAGCAGAAGAGTTATCCTATACATACTCCGTAGAAATATGTTTATGGGGAAGCTACGAAATTAGACAACTATTTGAAAGACTAACATTAGAAAACAAGAGATTTATTTTGCAATGCTATGTTGTTTTAGATAATATTTCTTTAAATTTACCTGTTTTAAACGAATTAGTAGATAAAATTAATAGTTTAAACTATGATAAAAGTAAAATAGATGGATTTATGGAGTTCGAAAATAAAATAAAGTTTAATAATTTAAGTGAAAATCGTGCTGCTGATTTACTTTCTGCTTCTTTTAATATCAATGCTCTTGATTTGGCACTTAATGAATTAGATAGTACTGGCGTAATTCAAGAACAATTAGCATATTTATTAAAGAAAGTCTATGATGAAGGAAAAGCTAAATATGAAAATGAAGACCAGATATTTGATTATTTAATTGAAAAATTAATGGAGGAAAGTTCTAATAATTTAAAATCTGTTAATTTAAAGATTGTTAGAGAAACTATACTTATAGTAGTGTCTAAATATTTTGAAAATTGTACTATTTTTGAAAAAGAGAAGGTGACAGAAGTATGAGATATTTAATGATACCTACAAAAAATGTTTCCTTAGGACAGTCTGTTATTGGAATTTCATCTATAGTTTATAAAATAGTAAGAACTGGGAAATATTCGATTGATGAAGTCTTCGAACAAATGAAAAAAGATTATATTAGTAATGGAATTTTAAAATATAGTATTGATTTCAATCAATATATTTTAAGTCTCTGTTTCTTATATACATTAAAAAAAATAAATATAAATGAAAATGGGGTGATATGTTGTGAAATTGATTAAATTATATTCTGACTATCCAAATTTTAAAACTATAAATTTTAAACCTAGTGGTTTTTCATTTATAGCAGGATGTGAGCAAAAAAAAAGTGAAACTAGTACTTATAATGGTGTTGGGAAAACCTTATCAATTGTATTAATTGATTTTTGTCTTGGAGCTACTGCTTTGGAAGATTTAAAAAAAATAAATTGTAATATTTGTCTTTTAGTTAATATTAATAATCAAGAGTTCGAATTTAAAAGGCATACTGTTAACCATAAAATTATTTATATAGATGGTAAAGATTATACAGTAGAAAAATTCAAGAAAAAATTAGAAGATTTATTATTAATAGAAAGACAAGATAATATTTCTTTGAGAACAATACTTCCATATTTTATAAGATATAAGAAAAGTTCATTTTTAGATCCTATAGTCACCAGAAAATATAATAATAGTAATAAAGCTGATTATTTAAGCTTAGTGAATGTATTTTATCTGTTAGGGCTTGATACTGAGTTGTTGAAGAAAAAACAACAAAATCATAAAAAATTAGAGTCAGCTAAAAATGCAAAAAAGAGTTTGGAAGATAACGAAATAAAAAGTTTATTAAACAGTAGTAATACTAATATTGACATAGAGTTAAACATTTTAAATAGGAAATTAGAAGAAAAAATTAAATTGAGAGATTTATATAAAGTATCTGATTCTTATGTAGATTTAAAATCCGAATTATTTGAAAAGAGAGAAAATCTAAATGATGTAACTAATAAAATTGAGATAATTAAAAGTAATTTAAACAAAATTAATATTAGCTTAGAGGAAAAATATGATATAACCATGGATGAATTAAAAAAGTTCTATGGTAATGTATTTGAAGTATTTCCTCAAAATATTATTAGAGAATTAGATGAAGTTGAAAAATTTCATAATAATTTAATGAAAAATAGAATTAACCGTTTATCAAATTCTAAAATAGAATTAACTTCAACATTAAAAGAAAAAGAATTAAAAAAGGAGCAATTACAAAAAAGAATCGATTATTTGTATTCAATTTTAGGAACAAATGGTGAATTATTAGAATATGATGTTTTAAATAATGAGATTGATAAAATTAATAGTCAAATCGCAAAATATACATCATATAAAGACAATATAAATTTAATTGATAACCGTATATTGAAATGTACGCAAGATATAAATAGTAATAATATATTGGCAAATCAATATTTAACAGATAATAAATTAAAGATTGATGAATTAAATAAAACCTTTGCTAACTTAGTTGTTGATTTATATGGAGATGAAACATCAGGATCAATCAGTATACAAAATAATACGGCAAACAATACAATACAATTTGAATTTCAAACTAAAATAAAAAATGATTCATCAACTGGAATAGGAAATTCAAAAATATTATGTTTTTCAACCATGTTATTATTCCTAAATAAAGTAAATATAGATTTTATGATTATGGATAATAAAGTGTTAGAAGGAATAGCGAGTAATCAGTTGGCTAATTACTTTAAAGCAATTCATGGAACGGATGATTTCCAATATATTTTTACAATTAATCAAAATGAGATGAATGAATTGAAATCTAAATTAGGTGAAGATTATAAAGAAATAGTGGCTGATAATATAGTATTAAATTTAAATGATAATGGTGATGAAGGAAAGTTATTAGGAACAACAGTAGAACTAGACTTACAAGAAAAATAGTTTTTAAGTGGATACTCAATTTGAGTATCTTTTATTATGCCTAAATTTAAAGAAAGAGGAGGAATGATATATGAATTATGGAATATTTAGAAGTCAACCAATAATGGCTATAAACGATTTGGCACAAATATGATCACATAATAAGCGAGAGAAAAAGGCTTATAAAAGTAATCCTAATATTAAATTAGAATTAACTAAAAATAATGTAGAACTAGTACCCTTAGCAGATAAATATGTTAAGGGTTTTAAATTGCTTGTAAAAGATTATTATCGCAACCTTTATGAAGATAAAGTAAAAGGTGTTATTACAGATGATATGTTTAAAATGATGTCTACAGATTATTTAAAAGAAATTGAAACTATGACTAAAAGGATTCAAATAATAGATAGTGAAATTGATATTTTACAAATAGTTAAAGAAGAAAGAAAACAGGCAGATGATATTTTAAAAAAATATAAACATATTAAAGAACTGAACAAGGTAATAATGGATGAATTTATTGATAAGGTTTATATTGGAGAATATGATAAAGAAAATAAAACAATAGATATTGAAATAGAATGGAATTTTGAATTTTAATTAGAAAGAAATAAATTTGGACTTTTCATATTCCTCCACATGGTGGTGTTGATGGAGGTTCTTCGGAAAATGGAATTTTAGAAAAAGAATATA
>OIYS01000345.1_pt1 | contig 34353 bp, 34 predicted proteins | sample 1588271 | NCBI WGS metagenome assembly OIYS01 (sample SAMN03283286) | human gut metagenome | biome: human-associated habitat; material: feces | host: Homo sapiens | place: Peru | collected 2012
AAGGAACAAGATCTAATCCATATATATTAAGTAGTGAAAGAAGTTTGAAAGAAAATACCAAACTTAATTTAGGCAAAGTAGGAGATTATGTATACTTAGATGAATCAAGTAATCCATATGTAACAGAAATAAATGAAACATATATAAATAAAGTGAGTAATAAGACAAATACATCAAAAGTAAGATATAGAATAGCAGAAGTAAATAGTGATGGAAGTATAAAAGTAGAAAGAGTAGATGTACTAAAAAATTTACCAAATACAATATCTGTATCAAGTGATATTTATATACCATTTTATAGTATAGACTCTGGAGCAGGATCAACTAGTTGCTTGTATTCACCAGAAAAGAAATATGGAGAAGAAAATATGTCAGGAGATTCTTATTTGGGAGGATGTACAAATCATAATAGATTTGACTTAATGGAAGGCGAAGGAGACTTTGAGCTAAATACAGGAGAGAACTTACCATACTATTTAAACAATGCGACAAACAGTTTTTATAATTGGTATAGTGATAAAGCAAAGAGGATGATAATACCAACAACGATCAAATTAAAACAAAGTGGATATGCAAGCGATTATAGTACCTTAGATGAAGATGAAGAAGTAACGCTTAATGTAGTATTGCCAAGTTGGGGAGGAATGTATACAGGAAACGATTTAAATATTTCATTTTGGTATATGAATCAAGGGAATGGTTTACAAGAGGTTTCTATAGTATTGGCTAGTGGATTTAGTAGTAATGCTGTTATAATTAGAAATTGGGTAGCAGTTCGTCCAGTTATTACATTATCAAAAAATGTATATGTAACAAGTGGTAATGGTACAGCAAATAGTCCTTATAGTTTAGATATTTAAAACAAATTACTAAGCATAAAATTTTTAATTAGGATAATTTTATATCCTTTTTTCTTTATTACTTAAAAAAAATATAGTATAATTTATGTAGGGTGATAGTATGTATGCTGATGTACTTGTAGAACTTAAAACAAAAAAAATAGATAAAACATTTACTTATATTATACCTGATAATATTAATAGTAATTTAATAGGTAAAAGAGTTCTAGTTCCATTTGGTAGACAAAAATTAGAAGGATTTGTTTTGAATACTTATAACAATATAAATGTAGATTATGAATTAAAATCAATTATAGAAGTAATAGATGAAGAACCGGTTTTAAATAAAGAAATGCTTGAATTAGGTAAATATATCAGTAGTCGTACTTTATGTAATTTGATAAGTGCTTATCAAACTATGTTACCAAGTGCTTTAAAAGCTCATAAGAATTTTAATATTAATAAGAAATTTGTAACATATATAGAACTTACTAATAAGGATTATATTCCTCGCAATGATAATCAAAAAGAAATAATTGATTTATTAAAAAATGGTAAAGTATTAAAAAGTGAATTAACTAAAATATCAGTTAGTAGTATTAATACTTTAATAAAAAATAATATAGTAAAAGAGATTAAAGAAGAAGTTTATAGAACTAATCTAAGTACTAATTATAAAGATAAACAAGTTATATTAAATGAAGAACAACAAAATGTAGTAGATGAAGTTTTAAACTCTTTAAATGAATTTAATCCATATTTACTATTTGGAGTTACTGGTAGTGGTAAAACTGAAGTTTATATGCATATAATAGAAGAAGTCTTAAAAAATGGAAAAGAGGTTATTGTCCTTGTTCCAGAAATTAGTTTAACTCCACAATTAGTAAATATTTTCAAAAGTAGATTTAAAAGTTCTATAGCTGTTCTTCATAGTGCGTTATCAGATGGAGAAAAGTATGATGAATGGAGAAAGATTTTAAGGGGAGAAGTTAAAATAGTAATAGGGGCTAGAAGTGCCATATTTGCGCCTTTTACTAATATTGGGTTAATTATATTAGATGAGGAACATTCAGATACATATAAGCAAGATAATAATCCTAGATATAATGCAGTTGATATTGCAATCAAGAGAGCTAAAACTTATAATTGCCCATTAATACTTGGAAGTGCTACTCCTTCTATTGAAAGTTATACTAGAGCTTGTACAGGTGCATATAAATTACTTACTTTAAAAACAAGAGTTAACAAAAATTTACCTTTAGTAAAAATAATAGATATGAAAACTGAAATAAAAAAAGGTAATAGAATATTATCTAATGAACTTATTTATGATATAACGGATAGATTAAACAAGAATGAACAGGTAATACTTTTATTAAATAGAAGAGGTTATTCTACTACTATTACTTGCAAAGATTGTGGGAGTGTTATTAAGTGTCCAAACTGTGATATACCACTTACTTATCATAAAATGGGTAATAAACTTAATTGTCATTATTGTAATTATACTACTTATAAACCAAATAGATGTCCAGAATGTAATAGTGATAGAATTAATGATTTTGGTATAGGTACTGAGAAATTAGAAGAAGAGATAAACAATCTTTTTGATAAAGCTAAAACTATTAGAATGGATATTGATACAACAAGAAGAAAAGGAAGTCATGAAAGAATAGTAAATGATTTTAGAAATAAAAAGTATAATATTTTAATTGGAACACAAATGATTTCTAAAGGACTTGATTTTGATGATGTCACACTAGTAGGAGTTATAAATGGTGATGCTACATTAAATATACCAGATTACAGAAGTGGTGAGAGAACTTATTCTTTACTAAATCAGGTTGCTGGTAGAAGTGGTAGATCTACTAAACCTGGTAAAGTAATAATTCAATGTTTTAATACTAAACATTATAGTATAATATGCGCTAGTAATCATGATTATTTAAGTTTTTATAATGAGGATATGAGTATAAGAAAAAAATTAAAATATCCACCTTACTATAATCTTTGTTTAATTAAATTAAATGGAACTAATTATGAAAAACTATTTAAAGAAGCAAGCAAGATAAAAGAATACTTAAAAACAAATACAAAAGATATAATAATTTTAGGCCCATCTGCAAGTACAATACCTAAAATATATAATAAATACTATATTCAAATAATTATTAAATATAAAAATTTAAAACAAATATATGATAATTTAAAATTTATAACAGATAAATCAAAACAGTTAAATGATATAGTACTTGATATAGATATAAATCCTAAAAAAATCTAAAATAAAAAAATATTACTTCTAAAGTATTGTTTTTTTTATAAAAAAATGATACAATTTTAGTGTTAATATGGTAGAAGAGTACTATCTATTGATTTGTGAAGAGTAAAAGGGTGACAATATGTTTAATGATACTAGAGAAATTGATACAAAAGAAGAGTCAGTGAATCTTAATGAGTTAGATAATTTATTTAATAAGTTAAGTTCGGATGTTACTAGTTTTAAAGCTCATATTAATAGTTTAAATGAAAAAAAGAAGATGAACCTTGAAGAGGAACAAGAACTTTTTGATGAAAAAGAGAGATTAAATAGAGCTAAACAAGAATTTGAAAGTTATATGGAAGTTCAGAAGCAAGAAGTAGCGCAAAAGAAACTTCAATTAGAAGAATTCTTTAAGTTAAAAAGAGATGGAATTACTAGAGCAGAAGAAGAACTTAAAATAAATACTGATAATTCTTTGAAAGAATTAGAACTTATAAAAAAAGAGTTGGAAATTCAAAGAGATAAATTAAAAGAAGAACAGGAACAATTTAAGTCATATAAAGCATTGGAACTTGATAGGTTGCACCAGGAAGAAGAAAAAATTAATTCACAAAGAAATCAATTAGAGAAATACAAAGAAGTAACAAATAAAAAAATTGAATTAGAAACAAAAAATTTAGAACAAAAGTGTGCTAGATTTAAACAAATTGTTAGTGAGTTTAATTCAAATTTTAGACCAATATTAGAGGATAAAGAATAAAAAGAGGTGCTATATGAATAATAATAAAGATTATGTTTTTAACTTTGGAGGAAATGAAGAACAACAAAATACAAATAATTTTAACTATAGTTCAATTAATGGTTTAGGTGAAAGTAATTATGAAAACGAGGATTTATTTGCTAATGAAGAGATGAGTAATAATGTGGAACAAAGTAGTACTCCAAGTAATGTTACTACATCAGATTTAGATACTCATTTTGATACAAGCAATTTTTATGGCTCTGGTTATTCATCAGGATTAGATGAATTTTCAAACTCACAAATGCAAAATAGTGATGATTCATATGGAAGTTTTAATGCCAGAGTAGAAGAACCTAAAGAGGTTGATTTAACAACTCCAATGGAAGAATCAACTCCTAGTCAAGAAGATGCTCCAGTAGAAAATCAAACTGAGAGTGTTGAATCTAATGAAGTGCCTGAGGCTTTAGATGAACAAACACCAATGACTCCAGTAGAAGAAACTCAAAATGAAGAAATGATATCAGAAGAAGGACCAGTTAATTCTCCAGAAACATTAAATAATGATCAAGCAGATGTATCAAATACTACAGATGCTACAGTAGTTTCTAATGATTTAACTGATGACAGTGCTAATTTAAATTCACAGCAAGAACAAGTTGAAGATAATAATGCTATTGATAATACATCTGAAGAAACTTTAAATGAACCTGTAGAATCTAGTGAAGATAATACTCCAATGAGTTTTGAAATTAATGATATACCATTAGATATTCAACAGAATGATTTTGAGGCTTCAAAGGAATCAGATGCAAATACTATTGAGACTGATAATCAAGATGAAAACAAACCTGTTGAACCAAAAGAAGAACAAGAAGTTCAAAATGAATCAATAGAAGAACCAATTGCTTCAACTGTGGAAACTGAAACAGAAGAGAAATCTAGTGAGACTTTTGGTGGCACTCCAATAGAAGAGTTAAATAAATTAACTGAATATAAGGAAGAACCATTAGATGAAACTAATATAGATAAATTATTTGATAAAATGAGTACTAACGTACAAGAAGCCTATGATATTTTTAAGAAAAATTCAGAAATGAAAGATAAAATAGATAGAAGATTTGATGAATTAAAGGCTTTACAATTAGAGGTTTCAAAAACTAAAAAAGCTCAATTAGATGAAATTGATGCATATAAAGCAGAAGTTTTAAATAAATTAAATGAAACAAAAAAAGAGGTAGAAAATAGATTAAATACCTTAAAAGAATATCAAGCTAATTTAGAGAAAGATAAAAAAGAATTTGAAGAATATAAAGAACAAGAAAAAGCAAAAATTAAGAATGTAGAAAAAGATGTTCAAAGTGCTTATGATGATAGAAAAGAAGAATTAAATCGTATAGAAGATATGCTAAGAAAACAAAAAGATTCTTTAGATGAAGAAAGAACTCAATTAAATTTAGATAAAATTAAACTTGAATCTGATAAAAATGATTTAGCTAATAATATATTAAAATTTAATGAATTAGTAGGATCTTTCACAAGTGGTATGAATGATATAGAAGAGTAGATTTTTACTCTTTTTTTGTGTTATAATTATATAGGTAGTGATAATATGAGAGAATATATATTAAATTTTCTTGATGAAGAAAAGTTAGAAAAAAACTATTCAAAATTGACTATAGATGGTTATTATAGAGACTTGTCTATATTTCTGGAATATTTAAATGAGAATAATATTAGTAGTTATAATGCTGTAGATTATAAAGATATTAGACTTTATATTAATTATTTATATGATTTAAAATATACTAATAAAACAATATCAAGACATATAAGTTCTTTAAGAAGCTTTTTTAAATATTTAAAGAAAGAAAATATTATAGATAATAATCCTATGTTACTTATATCTAATCCTAAATTAGATAAAAAATTACCAAAATATCTTAATTTCGATGATACAGAAAAATTACTTAATGCATTTGATAATAAAAATTATGTAAGTATTAGAAACTCTTTAATACTTGAAATACTTTATTCTACAGGTATAAGAGTAGGAGAGATTACAAATATTAAAGTAAGTGATATATCTATATCAAATGAAACGATTAAAGTAATAGGTAAAGGTAATAAAGAACGAATTGTTTATTTTGGAAGCAGATGTAAAAATTTATTAAATTTGTATTTTAAAGAAAGTTACAATGAATTAAATAAAAATAATATAGATTATTTATTACTTAGTAAAACTGGAAAAAAGATAAATGAAAGAGAAATAAGAACTATAGTAGATGAAGCTGCCATAATAGCAGGAATAAAAATAAAAATCTCTCCACATGTATTAAGACATACTTTTGCTACACATATGTTACAAGATGGAGCAGATCTTAGAAGTGTTCAAGAATTATTAGGCCATGAAAATTTATCGACTACTCAAATTTATACTCATTTGACAAATGAAAAAATTAGAAATATATATTTAAATGCTCATCCAAGAGCGAGGAGGTAATCTATGTCAAAACTTTATTTTAGATATGGAGCTATGAATTGTGGTAAAACAACTGCTTTATTACAAGTTGCTTATAATTATGAAGAAAAAGGTAAAAATATTATAATACTTAAATCTAGTATTGATAAAAAAGGTGATAAAAATATAGTTTCTAGATTAGGTATAGAAAGAAAAGTTGATTATTTAATTTTACCTGATGATTCTATATTAAAAAAAGTTAAACTAAAGAATATAGATTGTATATTAGTAGATGAAGTACAGTTTATGTCAAAAGATCAAATAAAAGAATTATGGATAATTGCTAAAATTCATAATATACCAGTTATATGTTATGGCTTAAAGTCAAATTTTAAGGCAGAATTATTTGAAGGATCTAAACATATAATCGCACTTGCCGATGAATTAGAAGAACTTTATACAATATGTTCATGTGGTAAAAAAGCAAGATTTAACGCAAGAATTATAAATGGTAAGTATGTAACGGAAGGTGATGTTGTAGCTATAGATGGAATAGATGCTACCTATGAACCTTTATGTGGTAAATGCTATATAGAAAAAATTTTAAAATATAAAGAAAAAAATAATTCTTAGGATTATTTTTTTCATATTTTCTATATAATATATATATAATTTACTGGTGATTTAATGAAATTAAGTGAACTGTTGAAAGTGATTGGCATTTCAAGTAACTCGAGTAAAATAATTAACAATATAAGAACAGATACTAGACTAATAGAAGCTGGAGATGTTTTTATTGCTTTAAGGGGTAAAAATTATGATGGCAATGATTTTGTTTATGAAGCTATAAAAAAGGGAGCTATTGCATGTATTACAGATAATGATAGTACTTATGATGAATGTGTTAAAGTAGAAGATACGTATAGTGCTATGTGTAAAATAGCAAGATATATTAGAGATAAATACCCGGTTCCTTTAATAGCAATTACAGGCTCTAATGGTAAAACAACAACAAAAGATTTAATAGCGCATATTCTTAGTTTTAAATATAATGTATTAAGTAACATAGGTAGTCATAATAATTTAATTGGAGTATCCGAGACTTTATTTAATCTTAATAATTCTATAGATATAATAGTTATGGAATTAGGATCAAATCATATGGGAGAAATAGAATTTCTATCAAAATTATGTAATCCAGATTATGCTGTTATAACTAATATAGGTTCATCACATTTAGAATATTTTAAAAAGAGAAAAAATATATTCAAGGAAAAGATAAGTATATTAAAGGGAATGAAACAAAAAAATTTAATTGTAAATGGTGATGATAAATATTTAAAAAAAACAAAATCATATAAGTGTGGTTTAAAAAGAAACAATAAACTTAGAGCCTATAATATAAAGCAAGATATAGATAAAGTATCTTTTTGTATTTATACTGATAAAGAATATAATATAGTATTTAATAATCCAGGAATACACTTTATACCAGATATATTATTAGCTATTAAAACATGTTTAGATTTTAATATTAAAATGAAATATATAGTAAAAAAAATTAAGAGTTTTAAAATAACAGAGAAAAGAATGAATTATAAGAAAATAGGAAGTAGTACTATTATAAATGATTGCTATAACTCAAGTTATGAATCGTTTATAGCTGGTATTAATTATTTAAAAAATATAGAATCTAATAAAATTATAATTATAGGTGATATATTAGAACTAGGTAAGTATTCTAAAAAAATACATAAAAAAATAGATAGAAAATTAAAACAAATAAAAAATAGAAAAGTATTAACAATAGGCAAATATTCTAAATATATAAAGGGGATACATTTTAGTAATAATATTGATTTAATAAGTTACTTAAATCAAATAGATCTAGATAATACTTTTATTTATATTAAAGGTTCTAGAAGAATGAATTTAGATGAAATTAGTGATTACCTAATAAAAAGAAGAACTATTTAAAAGCTCTTCTTTCAATTTCATCATTAATAGATTTTTCATATTTTTTTGATAAGAAATTTTTAATAAAGAAGTTTTCAATTTTTATTAAATTCTTATCATATAGTCCAAATTTGTTTATCATTTTAAATTCCAACTCATCAGTTTTATTGCATTCTCCAGCAATTTTAGCTGCTTCAAAAGTAGGATCTATTGTAAACATAAATAAAATAAGTTTTTCAGCATCACTTTGTATTCCATACTTTCTATAGTTTAATCTAATATTATTCATAAGTCTAGCATAATTTTCAGCCTTAGTATTAAATTTGTTAGAATTTAGTATATTACCTGCTAAAGGCGCTAATGCTTTTAATTCTTTTATTCTTTCAACAGTAATACCTTTAAAACTTACTGAACGATTAGCATAAAATCTTTTTACATAATCGTATATACCTCCAATAGAAATGTTATGTGCAAACATATAAAAACCCCCTTCGTGAGTACATATTATAGCACGTTTTTTCTAAAAGTCAAATATTTACTTATTGTAGTATAAATGTTATAATTGATATGTTTTGAGGTGAATTATGAAAATTAAATATGAATTATTACAAAATGATACAAAAACAAAGGCTAGATATGGTTTATTACACACAAATTATGGTACATATGAAACACCTATGTTTATGCCAGTAGGGACACAAGCTACTGTTAAAACTTTATCTCCTGAAGAAATAAAAGAAATTGGAAGTGGAGTAATTCTTTCTAATACTTATCATTTATGGTTAAGACCAGGAGCAGATATTGTAGATAAAGCAGGAGGACTTCATAAATTTATGAATTATGATGGCCCTATTTTAACTGATAGTGGTGGATTTCAAGTATTTAGTTTAGCTAAAAATAAAAAGAAAGATATTACTGAAGAAGGGGTGCATTTTAAAAGTCATATTGATGGTTCTAAATTATTTTTAACTCCTGAAATATCTATTGAAGTACAAAATAAATTGGATAGTGATATAGCTATGTCTTTTGATGAGTGTATTCCATATCCTGCTAGTTATGAATATGCAAAAGCAAGTACTGAAAGAACACTTAGATGGGCAAAAAGAGGTAAGGATGTATTTAATAATGAAAGACAATCTTTATTTGGTATAGTTCAAGGTGGAGAATATAAAGATTTAAGAAAAATGAGTGCATTAGAAACAGTTAAAATGAACTTTGATGGCTATAGTATAGGTGGAACTAGTGTAGGTGAAGATAAAGATACAATGTATAAAATGATTGATTATGCAATAGAGTATTTACCAATAGATAAACCTAGATACTTAATGGGTGTTGGAGATCCACTTGATATAATAGAAGGCGTTATAAGAGGAGTTGATATGTTTGATTGTGTTCTACCAACTCGTATAGCGCGACATGGTAATGCATTTACAAAGTTTGGTAAAATAAATATTAAAAATGCTAAATATAAAGAGGATTTTACTCCTATTGAATCAAATTGTGACTGTTATACTTGTAAAAATTATACAAAAGCATATATAAGACATTTAATAGTTGCTAATGAAACGTTTGGCCAAAGATTACTTTCAATACATAATATTAGATTTTTAACTAGATTAACAGAAGAACTAAGAGAAAGTATAAAGGAAGATAATATACTTGAATACAAAGAAAATTTTATAAAAAATTATTGTGGGAAAAATGAAAATAACAAATAAAATATATAATATAAATGGAAATATTAATACTAAATTAGTACTTATTTCAGATATACATTATTATAATAAAAGCAATATTAAAGTATTAAATAAGATATTAGATTTATTAAGAAAAATAAATCCAAATTATATTTGTATACCAGGAGACATTATTGATAATTCAAATATACTTGATGAGAAATATTTAATTGAATGGTTAAAAAAATTAGCTAATATATCTAAGGTTATAATATCAGTAGGAAATCATGAATACTATATTGATAAAAAAAATAATAAATTTGGCGCTAATATAAAATTAATGAATAAAATAAAAAAAATAGAAAATGTTTATTATTTAGATAATAAAAGCATAGTAATAGACAATATTAATTTTGTTGGTGTTAATATGCCAATAGAATATTACATAACTGAGGGAGAAAAAATAGAAAGTTTTAATAATAATTTTAATTTTAATCTTTATAAAAAGAATAAATATAATATACTATTATTACATTCTCCATCTAATTTACTTGATAAAACTGTAATAAACAAATTAAAATATGATTTAATCTTATGTGGACATACTCATGGAGGAATAGTTCCAAAGGTTATAAGACCAATACTAAGAAATAGAGGGCTTATTAATCCTCAAGGTAATATATTATCTAAAAATTGTTATGGATTCATAAACAAAAAACCTAATATTATAGTTACTTCTGGAATAACAACATTATCTTATGAAAATCCATTTAGTATATTTAACAAATTGTTTTCACCTGAAGTAGTAACAATTAACATAGAGGATTGATTAATCAATCTTTTTTTAGTATAATTTATATAGTGAAAATAAGAAAGTGGGAAAAAATATGAAAAGAGGATTTACATTAATAGAACTTTTAGCGGTCATAGTAATACTCGCAATAATTGCCCTAATTGCAACCCCGATAGTATTAGATATAATAGAAGACAGTAAAGAGTCAGCAAACATCCAAAGTATAAATAGTTTAGTAGATATGGCAGAGATGTATGCAACAACAAATGAAACAACAGGTAATTTATATAATAAAGTAATAGATAAAATAGAAGGATCAAAACCAGATAATGGAGTAGTATATGTAAATAAAAAAGGAGAAGTAGCACTCGCATTAAAATATAATAATAAGTGTTATATAAAAGCATATGATTCAAATAAAATAACGCAAAGCAAAGATGAAAATTGTATAGTACCAATAGATTATTTAATGGTAGTAGATACAACAAATGGAGAGACTCAAAAAGTATTTAATAGTGAAATAACAAAATCACAAGTAGAAAAAATAATAACAGTATCAACAAATGAAGTGCCAGTAGATGTAATAGGAAGTTTTGATGTATCAGAGAATCAAAATAGAAGTATAATGGCATGGTATAAAGATGAAGATAATAATGGATTATATGAATTATATATAGGACAAGATGGAGGAGTAAAAGCTAATCCAGATTCTACTAAATTATTTAATTATTATAAAAATGTAATAAGTATGGATTTAAGTAATATGGATACCAGTAATGTAAATATGATGCGAGCTATGTTTCAGAGTTGTGAACAATTGCAAACATTGAATTTAAGCAATTTTGATACATTGAATGTAATTAATATGCAGGCCATGTTTAACCATTGTAAAAGTTTGCAGACTTTAGATCTAAGTAGTTTTGATACATCTAAGGTAACAACAATGAAATTAATGTTTCAACAGTTGGAATCATTAGAATCTTTAGACTTAAGTAGTTTTGATACATCAAATGTAACTGATATGAGTTTCATGTTTAGCGGTTTACTGGTTGATCATTTAGATTTAAGTAACCTTAATACTAGTAATGTAGTTGATATGCAATTTATGTTTCAAGGAATAAAAAATATAAAGACACTTGATCTTTCAATGTTTGATACATCAAAGGTTACTAATATGAACCATATGTTTTCATTTTCTACTGAATTACAAAATCTAAACCTAAATAATTTTATTACTTCAAATGTAGTAGATATGAGTACTATGTTTAATAATACACCAAATTTAAAAATAATAAATATGAATAAAGCCGATTTTACTAAAGTAACAATTCTTGAACATATGTTTAATTTAAGTGGAGTAACAAATATTACAGTAAAAGATGAAACAGCAAAAGCATTTATAGAAGCAAGACTTACAGATGCAAGTATTACGGGTGCAACTGTAGAAATAAGTTAAAGACTGAGATTTTGGTCTTTTTAATTTGACAAAGCAATATAATGTATAATATAATATCACTCATAGAGGTGTGTTATGGATACAATAAAAGATTTAAAAATAAATCTAGAACAGAAAATATTACAATCAAATAAAGTAGTAATTGTTCCTCATAATGGTGTGGATTTTGATGCTATAGGATCTGCTATAGGATTAACTGAAATAGTAAAAAAGCTAAAGAAAGTACCACATATTGTAGTAAATGATTTAGAATATAAATTAGATAAAGGTGTACAAATAATATTAAATGAATTTAAAAGTAAAACATCTATTATAAATAAAGAAAAGTATTTGGAAATTAAAGACCCTAATGATTTGTTTTTATTAACAGATGTAAATAAAGAATATTTAATTAGTTTAAGAGATGAAATTAAAAATATAGATAGAAATAATGTAATTATTATAGATCACCATGATGTTGATCAATCTACTATTGATACTGATTTTAAATATATAGATACTAATATATCAAGTGCATCTGAAATAGTAACTAAGTTACTTCAATTGTTTAAAGTAAAGATATCTAGTGATGTTGCTAATTACTTATTAGCAGGAGTTCATTTAGATACTAATAGACTTAAGAAGAATACTTCATCTGATACATTTAAAACTATTGCTAGATTACTTGAATGTGGGGCTAACAATGAAATTATTAATAAATGGTTTATGGAAGATTTCAATAGTTATACTAGGGTACATAGTCTTGTTGGAAAGGCTGAAATGATGAATTTTAGTATTGCTATAGTAAAAGGTGAAGATACTAATATTTATACAAAAGAGGAACTTGCCAAAGCTGCTGATTATTTACTTAATTTTGGTGTTGATGCATCTTTTGTAATAGGTTGTATTGGTAATAATATTATTTCTATAAGTGCTAGATCTAATGAAAAGATAGATGTTGGATTAGTTATGAAAGATATGAATGGTGGGGGAAATAGATATTCTGCTGCTACTAAAATTACTGATATGAGTGAGGATGAGATTTATAAAAAATTAGTAAAGGTAATAACTCCTCCTTGTTACGTAGATAAAAATATACCTAAAAAGTCATAATTGTATGACTTTTTCTTGTTTTTATAAAAAAAATAAAATGTAAACTATATATTTATTTGTAAATTTATGGTATTATAAATACATCGAGGTGAAAAAATGAGAGAATTAACAGAACAAGAAATAGTAAGAAGAGAAAAAGCTCAAAATATAAGAGAATTAGGAATAGATCCTTTTGGACAAAGATTTGAAAGAACTGATTTTGCAGCAGATTTAAAAGAAAAATATTCTGATGTAGAACATGATGAATTTGATAATATGGATGATACAGCAACTGTTGCTGGGCGTATTATGTTTATAAGAAAAATGGGTAAAGCTTCATTCTTTTCAATTCAAGACAAAACTGGTAGAATTCAAGTTTATATATCAATAAATGATGTAGGAGAGGATACTTATAAATTGTTTAAGTCAGCAGATTTAGGAGATATTGTAGGTGTTTCAGGTAAAATTATGAAAACACAAACTGGTGAATTAACAATTAAATGTTTAAAATATACTCATTTAGTTAAGGCACTAAGACCTCTTCCTGAAAAATTTCATGGACTTACAGATATAGAAGAAAGATATAGAAGACGTTATGTTGATTTAATAATGAATGAGGAATCTAAGAGAGTAGCATTCCTTCGTCCTAAGATTATTAGATGTATTCAAAATTTTATGGATAATAGAGGATTTACTGAAGTTGAAACTCCTGTACTTACAACACTTTTAACAGGAGCAAGCGCTCGTCCTTTTGTTACTCATCATAATACTCAAGATTTAGATATGTATCTTCGCATAGCTCTAGAATTACCACTTAAAAGATTATTAGTAGGTGGTATGGAAGCTGTTTATGAAATTGGTAGAACATTTAGAAATGAAGGAATGGATCCAAAACATAATCCAGAATTCACTTTAATGGAAGCATATCTTGCTTATTCTAATCTAGAGGGTATGATGGATATGACAGAAGCTATGTATCAAGAAATAGCTAATAAAGTATTTAATCGTATGATATTTAATTGGTGTGGATATGAAATAAATCTAGAAGGTCCTTGGAAGAGAATTAGTATGACTGATGCGATTAAGGAAAAAACTGGAATAGATTTTAAGGCTCAAATGACTTTAGAAGAAGCTAAAGAGTTAGCTTTTAGTCATGGTATAGAGGTAGAAGAACATTTTACAGTTGGACATATCATTAATGCTTTCTTTGAAAAATACGTAGAAGAAACATTAATACAACCAACATTCCTTTATGGTCATCCAGTAGAAATTTCACCACTTACTAAAAGAAATCCAGAAGATCCAAGATTTGTTGATAGATTTGAATTATTTATAGGTGGTAAAGAGTTTGCTAATGCATATACTGAACTTAATGATCCTATAGATCAATTAGAAAGATTTGAAGAACAATTACAAGAAAGAGATTTAGGAAATGAAGAGGCTAATGATATAGATATGGATTTCATTGAAGCTCTTGAATATGGTATGCCTCCAGCAGGTGGTATAGGATATGGAATAGATAGACTTTGTATGTTATTTACAGAATGTGATTCTATTAGGGATGTTATATTATTCCCAACTATGAAAGAAAGAAAATAATGAAGTTATATGTTGTAAGACATGGTCAGACTATTTGGAATGTAGAAAAAAGAGTTCAAGGTATAACTGATATTCCTTTAACTGATAAAGGGAGAAGTGAAGCAGAAAGCCTTCAAGGTTTAATTAAAACGTTAAATATTGATGTAGTTATTTCAAGTCCTCTTGAAAGAGCTAGAGAAACTGCTAAAATACTTGTGGATTCTAAACTTCCTATAAATACTGATGATAGAATAAAAGAAAGAGATTGGGGTCTTAATGAGGGTGCCTTTCTAGATGAGGTTGATAGAATAGATTGTTGGGATGTTATTCTTAATACTAAGGTTCAAAATATTGAATGTATTCAAGATTTCATGTATAGAGTTTCATCTTTTATAGAAGATATAAAAGTAAGATTTAAAGATAAAAATGTACTTGTTGTTACTCATAGTGCAGTTAGTAGGGTAATTCATTATATGTTAGGAAATATTCCAGAAGATGGAGATTTATCTAAAATAGATATACCTAATTTAAGAATTATAGAATATGATATAAAATAAATGAAAGAAGGAGAAATATGAAAATATTATGTGTTAATGCAGGTAGTTCGTCATTAAAGTTTCAACTTTATGAAATGCCTGAGGAAAAAGTTTTAATTAGTGGATATATAGAAAAAATAGGACAAAAAGATTGTTTTTGGAATGTTAAGATTAATGGAGAAAAAATAAGATCTGAAAAGTATTTAAAAAATCATACTGAAGCTGTAGAAGTTTTAATTGATGAATTAATAAAAAATAAAGTTGTAGAATCTTTAGATGAGATAAAAGGTGTAGGACATCGTGTTCTTCATGGTGGAGAGAAGTATAGTGATTCAGTTTTAATTACAGATGAGGTTGTTAAAGATATTGAAGATTTAACTAAATTAGGACCACTTCATCATCCAGGTAATTTAGCAGGTATTAATGCTATGAGAACTGCATTACCAAATGTACCTCAAGTTGCTGTTTTTGATACAGCATTCCATCAAACAATGCCAAAATCAAATTATATTTATCCAGTACCATATGAATGGTATACAAAATATGGAGTTCGTAAATATGGATTTCATGGAACAAGTCATAAGTATATAACTGGTGAAATGAAAAAAAGATTAAATAAAGAAGATGTAAATTTAATTATATGCCATGTAGGTAGTGGTGCTAGTATATCTTGTATTAAAGATGGTAAATGTTATGACACTACTATGGGATTAACTCCATTAGATGGTCTTATGATGGGTACTCGTTCAGGTGCTATTGATCCATCTATATTAAAATTTGTAATGCAAGAATCAGGAAAATCTATTGATGAAGTAACAGACGATTTAAATAAGAAGAGTGGTTTTTTAGGAATAAGTGGTGTAGCAGATTGTCGTGATGTTGAAAAACTAGCTAGTGAAGATAATGATAACGCTATACTTGCTCTTGATATGTATGCTGATAGAATTGCAAAATACATAGCTGATTATTATATTGAACTTGAAGGTAAAGTTGATTCAATTGTATTTACTGCAGGAGTACTTGAAAATGGCTCAGCAATGAGAAAAATGGTAATTGATAGATTAGCCCCTTTAGGAATTACTTTAAATGAAGAAATGAATGATAAAATAGCTGGTTTTAAAGAAATTCATGAAGGTATAGTAAGTGATCCATATTCTAAAATAAATGTAATGGTTTTACCAACTAATGAAGAAATTATGATAGTAAAAGATACATTTAATATAGCAATCAATTAATAACAAAAACACCAAAATATATATTTGCCATAAAATATATTGAGGTGTTTTTTTGTGAATATAAAGATTAATTCAAAAGAAATAAATGAGGGAGACACTTTTATAGCTATAAAAGAATTAAATGGAGATGGACATAAGTATGTAATGGATGCTATAAAAAGAGGTGCTAGTACTGTAATTGTAGAAGATGGAGATTACAGTGTCAACACAATAAAAGTAAAAAATACTAAGAAATATTTAGAAGAATATTTAGAAAATAATTATTATGACAAAATAAAACAATTAAAACTAATAGGTATAACTGGTACGAATGGTAAAACAACAACAAGTTATTTAATATATCAAGCTTTAAATAAATTAAATTTTAAATGTGCTTATATAGGTACTATTGGTTTTTATACTGATGAAATAAAACAATTAAAAAATACTACACCTAATTTATATGAATTATATAATATGCTGCTTGAATGTGTAAATAAGGGTTATACATATGTAGTGATGGAAGTAAGCAGTCAAGGAATTTCTATGGGTAGAGTAAATACTCTTATATTTGATTATGTAGTGTTTACTAATTTAACACAAGATCATTTAGATTATCATCATACTATGATAGACTATGTAATAGAAAAACAAAAGTTATTCAAGATGACTAATAATAGTTTTGCTATAATTAATAGTGATGATAAATATAAAGATTATTTTATGCTTGATAATAAAAATATAACTTATGGTAAAATTTCTAGTGATTATGTTATTAGTGACATTAAATCTAGTCTTACTGGTACTACTTTTAATTTAAATAATGAAATTTATAAAACTAAATTAATAGGTGAATATAATGTTTATAATTTAGTTATAGTAATTATTCTTTTAAAATTATTAAATGTAGATAATATAAATAAAGTAATAGAAGAGTTAACTACACCACCAGGTAGGATGGATATAATAAGATATAATGATAATAATATAGTAGTAGATTATGCACATACACCAGATGCAGTAGAAAAAATAATAAAAGAGGTATCAAAAATTGAACATAATAGAATAATTACCCTTGTTGGTTGTGGAGGAAATAGGGATAAGACTAAAAGACCTATAATGGGTGATATAGCTACTAAGTATTCTGATTATGTTATATTTACAAGTGATAATCCAAGATTTGAAAAACCTAAAAAAATATTAAAAGATATCACTTGTAAACTTGACAAAAATAATTATAAAATTATTGTAAATAGAAAAAAAGCAATAAAAAAGGCTATACAAATGCTAGAAAAAAATGATATACTATTGTTGCTAGGTAAAGGGCATGAAGAATATCAAGTAATTAAAGATAAAAAATTGCCTTTTAGTGATAAAAAAAATGTATTAAATTATATTAGGGGATGAGATCATGTATCAACTTACAAGAGGAGTACTAGCGCTTATGATAGGTTTTATTTTATCCATAATAGCTGGAGTTATATTAGTACCACTCTTAAAAAAAATAAAAGCAAGTCAAACAGTAAGTACGTATTTATTTAAAAAACATAAAGATAAAGAAGGTACTCCAACCATGGGAGGATTAATATTTATAATACCTACAGTACTTTCTATAATTATATTAATACTATGGCATAAAATAGAGTTTTCAGCAAACTTATTCATTGTATTGTTTGTATTCTTGTCTTATGCAGCACTAGGTTTTATTGATGATTTTTTAATAATTAAGAGAAGAAATAATGTAGGACTTACAGAGTTTCAAAAGCTAGCAGGTCAAATAATAATAGCTCTTATATTTTTCTTTATTTATATGAAAAGTGGAGCAAAACCAGTACTAGAGTTTTATACTTTAGGATTTGAAATTAACTTAGGTTGGTTTTATGGAATATTCTTATTATTTATGTTAGTTGCAAGTAGTAATGCTGTAAATATAACAGATGGACTTGATGGACTTGCAGGAGGTTTATCTTTAATAGCTTTCTTAACTTTTGCACTTATAAGTGCAAATTCACCTGCAATAGAAGGAACTTCTGATATATCAGTATTCTGTTTTGTTCTTGTAGGTTGTTTAATTGGCTTTTTGGCATTTAATTCACGTCCTGCAAAAGTGTTTATGGGAGATACTGGAAGCCTTGCTCTTGGTGCAACATTAGCTACAATAGCTATAATAACTAAACATGAATTAACATTTATAGTAGTAGCAGGTGTATTTATATTTGAGACACTTGTATGTTTGATACAAATTATAAGTATGGTTTATTTCCATAAAAAAGTATTTTTAATGACACCATTTCATCATCATTTAGAAAAACTTGGATGGAATGAAAGAGATATAGTAGTTGTATTTTTATGTGTAGGTTTATTACTTAGTATGGCTGCTATAGTATTTGGAGTATGGTATTAACCGTACTTTTTTTGTACATTATTAAATTTTGTGATATTATAAAAATAGATAATTTAATGTTTATTTAATAAATAAGTTATATATAAATGGTGGTGATAATTATGCGTATTTTAATTATTGAAGATGAATTTAATTTAGCTGATGTTATATCATCTAGACTAAAAAAAGAAAAATATATAGTTGATATTAGTACTGATGGATTAGATGGACTTTATAAAGCAACAACTAATGCTTATGATCTAATAATATTAGATGTTATGCTTCCTAATATGAATGGATTTGATATATTAAAATCAATTAGAAAAAAGGAAATAGATAGTAAAGTAATTATGTTAACAGCAAAATCTTCTTTAGAAGATAAATTAGATGGATTAGAAAACGGCGCTAATGATTATGTTACTAAACCATTTCATATTGATGAATTAGTCGCACGTATTAATATTCAATTAAAAGTAAATAATGGAATAAAAAAAGATATAATTTATTATAATGATTTAAAACTTAATACTTCAAATTCTAAATTAACATGTATAGGTACAAATGAAACTGTTGAACTTGTTTGTAAAGAATTTCAATTATTAGAATATTTCTTTAATAATCCATCTCAAATATTATCAAAAGAACAAATATATGATAAAGGTTGGGGAATAGATAATGAAGTAGAATCTAATAATTTAGAGGTATATTTATCTTTTATTAGAAGAAAACTAAAAGCGCTTGGAACAAATTATAGATAATAAGCATAGAGAATTCTTCTTATTTATTGTATAATAATTAAAATGAGGTGAAGTATGAAAAAAAGACAAGAAGTATATGATTTATATTGGTATTTTGCTTGTGAAAGACAAAATATATTTTTAAAAAAGAAAAGTGGAGAACCTGCACCTTGGACAAAAGATAAAATTTTACAAGAGTATAAGTTTTGTAATAGTTATAGAGTTAATGATAGAGTTAGTCAGTATTTATTAAAAGAAGTTATATATAATGGTAAAAAATATTCTGATTCGAGTATGTTATTTAGAATAATATTGTTTAAATTATTTAATAAAGAATCAACTTGGGAACTTTTATTAAATAATTTTGAAGATATTACTTTAGAAACATTTGATACTAGAAAATATTCAGAAATATTGGAGAAGGCTATATCGAGTGGTGTTAAAATATATAATGATGCATATATAAGTTGCGCTAATAAGGTTTTTGGATATGATAGAAAACATGATAATCATTTAGCTTTATTAGATAAAATGTTTAATAAAGATAAAATATATGAAAAAATAGTAAAGTGTAAAACCATGGAAGAAGCTTTTAATATAATCAAAAGTTATCCTTTAATTGGTAATTTTATGGCTTATCAATTAGTAACTGATATTAACTATAGTGAAATTGTAAATTGGAGAGAAGATGAATTTACAGTAGCTGGCCCAGGATCACTTCGAGGAATAAAGAAATGTTTTATTGATAAAGGTAAAATGAGTAATGAAGATATCATTAGATATATGTATGAACATCAAGATAAAGAATTTAAAAGACTTAATTTAGATTTTAAAAGAATTGGTAATAGGCCACTACAACTTATAGATTGTCAAAATTTATTTTGTGAGTTAGATAAATATTGCAGACAAGCTTTACCTAATTTAAAATCTAATAGAACTAAAATAAAAAAACATTATGTACCAAAGAGTGATAAAATTAACTATTATTATCCACCTAAGTGGAATATATAAAAAGAATGAACAAAATTGTTCACTCTGTTTTATTCAAATATAATTTCATTTTTTTCATTAATTACAAAATGTTTATTATTATAATAACCTCGATTACCTGAACAATTATATCCTAAGGAATGAAGATAATAAATAAAATCTATTGGTTGATTATTGCGCCAATCAATATTTAAAATTTCATTTTTACCACATGCAGAAGCATTTAATGTTATTTGTATAGTGTATGCTATGTCAGATTCACCATAAGAATTTTCTATAATTTCACCATTATAACCGCCACTCCATTTAGTTATAATATCTTGTGCATAATTTAAATCGCTTGTATCCCAGGTTAAACCTTTTTCTTTAAGTTGCTTTTTCAATATTTCATTATCTTGTTCCTTTTTAGAAAGAGTAGGTTCATTATTCTTTTTATTAGAATTATTATTTTCACTATTTTTATTCCATTTTGCTTTTAACGTTATGTTTTTATCAATTTTACTATTAAAATCAAAACTTTTACCATCTAATTGCCATTCTACGAAAGTATAACCTTCCTTTGTAGGATTGTTTGGCATTTCAATAGTTTCATTATAATTTATAGTTTGACTATCAATATTTGAACCACCATCAGTATCAAACTTAACTGTATATGTTTTATCATCTTTTTTTTCTAATAAACTATTTTCATTTATTTGTTTTTGATAATTAAATTTTAATTCTACAGTAATTTTGTTTTTAGTTTTTAATTGCTCAATTATATTTTTATTAATATTATCTAAGTCATAATTCCAGTTTGTAGTAACACTTACATTACTTACATCATATTTATTATCATTAGCTATTAGAATTAAAGAAATAATAGAATCATTTAAACTTTTACCCTTTAAATTAAGATTCTTATAAATACTAGTAGCATCGTCATTTAATAATTCAACTTTTGTTACTTCATTAGTGTATTTACCACAAATTTTATTACCACATTCATAATAAGATGATTTAAATGTTAATTTGACTAATGGATTAATTTTTACATAAGCTGTGAAAGTACCATTTTTTAGCTTTTGTTTATCTTCTTTATTGTCTTTTTTACATAATAAACTAATTGTTAATAATAAAATAATAATTATTATAATAATAAATCCTATGATAAATTTTTTATTTTTTAATAATTTTTTCATATATTCCTCACTTTCTATAATAATTATATATTAAACTTATTATATTTACAACACTATTTATAATTACAATTTATTAAAAATAATTATTTTTAAATTTAATGTGATACAATTAAATTATAAAAACAGGAGGAAAAATGGAATTAAATACAATTAATGATATTACAAATTTTATATTTATTGGAAAAAATATTAACGAATTATCTCATTATGATTTGTTAATTATAAATGCTGATTGGGCTGAAAAAGAATTATCAAAAGATATGAAATTAATGTTAGATAAAAATATTATAGATAATAATACAACTTTTATTATATGTGAAAGTCATCAACAATTAGGTAGAAGCAGTGCGACTATATTAGTAGACTATCTAAAAAAAGAAGGATTAAATAATAAAATAATTGTTAGTGATAAATATATTAGTAATCCTGAAATATTAAAAAATATTGATAAATTAATAGATTTAAAAAACTATAATAGAATACTTAGAATAGCTAAGGATTTTGTAGCAAGAAGATGGTATATGAATGCTAAAAAATATAATTTTCCTATAGAAAAATGTGACTTTTATGGAGTCGTAGATGATAGAAAAATTAGTAAGAATGATTGGTATAAAAGTGAAGAGGGTATTAATCAAGTAATGAAAGAACTTATAAATATAGGAAAACAGACTATTGATAATGAGTTAAGTATAAAGTAGATTTAAAAAAATAAGGAAAGGTGATTATCAAGAAAACAAAAAATATACTTATGCAACAGCTTTGTTGTATGGCTAGTGAAATTGGTAAAATAGTATCTAATAAATGTTTAAAAAATAATATTTCACTTAATACATTAAAATTAGAAAAATTGTTAATATTAATGCAAATAGAATATATTAGAAAAACTCGAAAACCATTTTCTCAAGAATCCATCATAGTATCTAATCAAAACGATACTAGAATAAAAGAAGTAGAAAATGATTTTTTAGAATATGCTATTGATATGAGTATGATTTCAAATAATGTTAGATTTTGTGAATATATAAACTTATTAATGAAACAAGAAGAAGTAGTAGAATTAGTTATAAAAGAATATGGAAATTTAGATGTTTTTGAATTAGAACAAACTCCTGATATTCAATTAATACACAAAGTATATGAAGAGTTAAATACAAAAAATATACAACCTTCATTAATTTTTTATGGGTTAGGAAGATTCCAAGATACAAATTTAGAAGAAAATACTTTACTAAAGAAAAGGGTAAAAACTTTCATTAGAAAATAAAACATAGTTTTTTATTATATTTGAAATGCGTAGTAACATAGTGTATAATGATATGGGAGGTTTTGCAATGAAAAACGAAACATTAGGACAAATAATTGAACAAATTAAAAAATATGAATTAACTGAATCATTTGATGATGCTGAGGAATTTAAAAAGTGGGTTTCAAAATTAAATAATGTTCAAATTGATAATTTTCTTAGTTTGGGTATAGATTTAGATGAAATAAGAAATTTAAGACATTTATTAATTAATAGTGATTTACTGAACTGTAAAGATTATAAACAAAAAGTTGATGCAATATCAACATTAAAAAATGGCAATGGTTGTTGGCATTTGTATGATAATATATGTAATTTGAATTTCTTAAAAAATAAAAAATTTTACAAAGACATAGAAATGTTAAGTAAAGCAGATACTGCTAGATATGGTTTGTGTATATTAGGAGAAGATGCTTTTATAAATAGTCCTTATCATGATGAGGATTTAAAATTACTTGTTGAAACACATGATACTAATAAAGAAAAACCTTTAGATTCTATAGTATCAGATGCTATTGCAACGGTTGCTGGTAATATCGATTCTATTAAAAGTCCATATCATCAAACTGATATGAAATTGATAGCGACATCTGGAAGTGACTGTTTGCAATCAGGGGGTTCTTATCCAAAAGAAAGCTTAAATAGTTTAGCAGTTAATAAAGTATCATTAGCAGATAAATATCATTTAGAAAACATGAAAATATTAGCAACTAATCCTATTGCTAGCGAATTTTTATATACAATTATGACAGATTCTAATTTTGTTAAGGGTAAAAATTATCGTGAAGAAGTAAAAGCATTAGTAAACGCAAAGAGTAAGGCAACAGCCAGAGCACTATATTATTATATAGTTAATCCAAATAGAAAATATTTAAGTGATGTGGAGTTTTTAGATGATTATAGTTATGATATGGATGATGCACATATTTCAGATAGAGATAGTGTTGCTGGAAGTAATGACCCTGACTATCTAAAAAATTTAATTAAAATAAACAAAATTGATGATGAATTGGTTATGCACTTTGTTTCTCTTTTAATGAATTATAATTTTATTAAAAGTCCATATAAAGATTTCGATATAAAATTACTACAAAGTATTTCAAGTAAACCTATTTTTATGGACTTATATAGATTAATGATTGATGAAGTGTCTTTAAATAATTGTCATCATAAAAGAGATGTAGCTATTATAAGTCAAACAACAGATGAAAATGTGCGTAAATTATTATTGGAAAAAGCAACAAACGAATTAAGTCTTAATAGTACTAATCATGACTATGATATGGAATATATTTTAAAATTGGATTTAAATTCTATTGATAAAACAATATATAATGAAATGAATTATTATTTATTCAAACAAAAAGGAATTAATGATCCACAACATAAAGAAAAATTAGAAAAACTTTTACACGGTATATTAGTTGAAAGAAGTAGTAGTGTATCAAGATATTTAGATGCTTTACAAAGTCAAATAAATGACAGTAATTTTCCGATTATTGAAGCGGCATCTACTACTAGTTTTAAAATTAAATCTAGAATATTAAGTTTATTTAAGAAAGATACAAGAAAAAAAGATGATTTTTAGCATTATCGCTTATAATCATCTTTTTTTATATATCAAGCTCAAACTAAATAGTTCGAACAGATTCGCCAATGGAGCGGGTGATGGGAATCGGACCCACGTTATCAGCTTGGAAGGCTGGAGTTCTACCATTGAACTACACCCGCAATTCGTAGACATTTATAATTATACATAAACGGATTATAAATGTCAATACTTTTTTTTAAAAAATTATAGAAACTTAATATAATCTTAATATAACTATTTTGCTTCTACTATTAATTTTATTGCAGTTCTTTCATCACCATCTATTACTATGTCCGTAAATGCAGGAATACATACTAAATTTTTTCCAGATGGTGCGACAAACCCTCTAGCAATCGCAATTGCCTTAATAGCTTGATTAAGTGCGCCAGCTCCTATAGCTTGTATTTCAACACTTCCTTTTTCTCTAAATACATTGGCTAAAGCTCCAGCAACTGAATTAGGATTTGACTTAGTTCCTACTTTAAGTGTTTCCATGATTTTTATTCCTCTCTTTCTACATTAAAATAATATTCACTTAAAATAAAATAATTCATACACTTGCAATTTATTTTTAGATATACTATAATGTAATTGTGATATATATGGATAGAGAATTAAAAAGAACAATAATATTAGAAAATTATCAGCACCCTAAAAATAGAGGTCTTGTTGATGATAAAGAATATATTAAAATAAACACAAATAGTGACAGTTGTATTGATGAAATTGATCTTATGATTAAAATAAAAGATGGAGTTATTAATGATATTAGATTTGATGGAGAAGCTTGTGCGATATGTACAAGTTCAACATCAATTATGATAAATAATTTATTAGGCAAAAAAATAGATGAAGCGCAAGATATAATTCATAATTTTGAGAATATGATTAATGAAGAAGAGTATGATAGTGATAAATTAAAAGAAGCTATTGTTTATGATGATATAGCAAAACAACCAAACAGAAAAAAATGTGCATTACTTACATGGCAGGGCATGGATAAGGTTTTGAGGAGGAGTGATTCTAATGAAAAGTAATGATAGATTTAGTATATCAGAGGTACATGTTTGTCCATTTGAAAGAACAAAAGACGGCTTTGTAAAACCTTTGTTAAATGAATACCCAACTAGATGGTGTGTGATTGATAATATAAATTCAATAGCAATCGATATTGAACTTGGTGTAAAATATAATTATATACCAACAAAATATAATTATATAACAACTTGTAGTGGAATTTATATGTTAAATGGTGCAAGTAAACTTATAAAGGATGATAAAAGGGCAGCTGTTATTTCATATGCAAATATTTTATGTGATTTAGGTATAATTGAAAAAGCGAAACCAATTATAGAAAAACTAAAAAATAATTATCAATTTGTAGATGGAAATGATTTATATTCGAATGAGGAATATTTAAAATATTTAAAACAAGAAGAAAAAGAAACTTTAAGTAATGAAAAAACTAAGACTAAAAAGATGTCAATAAAGAATATTTTTAATAAAAAAGTTTAATAATTTAAACTTTTTCTTTTTATTTTATATGTTTTTATAGTATAATGAATTAGGTGACGCATATGGGACAAACTGGAATTAATAAAGGAAAAGTAATAGAAATATCAAAAATAAAAAAAGAACCAAAATGGATGACTGATTTTAGAGTTAATTCTTATTTGAAATTTAAAGAGTTACCAAATCCATCTTTTGGGCCTGAATTAAAAATAAATTTTGATGATATAACTTACTATAAAAAAATAGGTAATAATGAAAATGATTGGGATAAGGTACCAAAAGATATTAAGGATACTTTTGATGCACTTGGAATAATAGAAGCAGAGCAAAAGTATTTAGCAGGTATTGGAGCTCAATACGAAAGTGAAGTTATATATCATAATATGATAAAAGAATTAGAAGATAAAAATGTTATATTTTGCGATACAGATACGGCTTTAAGAGAATATCCAGATTTGTTTAAAAAATATTTTAATAAATTAGTAAAATATGATGAAAATAAGTATACTGCTTTAAATGGAGCTGTTTGGAGTGGTGGAACTTTTATTTATATACCAAAAAATACTAAATTAGATAGGCCACTTCAAAGCTATTTTAGAATAAATAGTGTAAATATGGGTCAATTTGAAAGAACAATAATTATAGTAGATGATAATTCAGAATTGCACTATATGGAAGGTTGTACAGCTCCTACATATTCTAGTGATTCGCTTCATGCAGCTGTAGTAGAAATATATGTAGGTAAAAATTCAAAATGTAGATATACAACAATTCAAAACTGGTCTAATAATGTGTATAATTTAGTTACTAAAAGAGCTATTGTGGAAGATAATGGACTTATGGAATGGATTGATGGAAATATAGGTTCAAAAGTTAATATGAAGTATCCAGCATGTATATTAAATGGATTTGGATCTAAAGGAAGATGTATATCAATAGCTGTGGCTACAAAAGATCAAATTCAAGATGCAGGTGCCAAAATGATTCATTTAGCGCCCCATACATCAAGTGAAATAATAAGTAAGTCTATAGCAGCTAATGGTGGGGATGCTACATATAGAGGAACTGTAAAAATAACTAAGGATGCAGTAAATTCAAAAAGTATAGTTAAATGTGATACTATAATACTAGATGATGAATCAAGAAGTGATACTGTTCCAGATAATTTAGTTTTAAATTCATCATCAAATATAAATCATGAAGCTACAGTATCAAAAATAAGTAAAGAAAAGTTATTTTATTTGATGAGTAGGGGTTTAAATGAAGAAAAAGCTAAAGAATTATTAATAATGGGATTTATTGATAGATTTAGAGAAGAATTACCTATGGAATATGCTGTTGAATTAAATGCATTATTAAAAAATTATTTTTAAGATACACTTTTGTGTATTTTTTTTAATTTATTAAAAATTAAGTAATTGAACATAAAAATATTTTACTTTTATAAAATTACAAACAATGTTTTAAATTAATAAAAAATATATTGTTAAAATTTAAAAAATGTACATTTGAATACTAGTTTTTAATGTGTTATTATGCCTTTAGAAAGGAGGTAAAACATGTTAAATCAAGCTGTATTAGTTGGAAGAATAGTGAAAGAACCAGAAGTTAAAGATACAGGAATAGGTAAAGTCAGTAATATAACTTTAGCAGTTCCAAGATCGTTTAAAAACTCGGAAGGACAGTATGATACTGATTTTATTTCATGTGTACTTTGGAAAGGCGTAGCTGAAAGTACAGCTGAGTATTGCCATAAAGGAGATTTGGTAGGTATTAAAGGACGTATCCAAACAAGAAATGTTGAATTTGAAGATGAAACTCATAAACAATTTGTAGAAGTAGTAGCAGAAAAAGTAACGTTCTTATCAAGTAATAGAACTAAGGAGGCAGATTAATCTGTCTTTTTATATATAAAATAGTATTGATTTAAATTTATAATAAGTGATATAATTATAATAGGTGGTATCATGAACATAATAGATATAATAGATAAAAAAAGATTAAAAGGTGAACTTACTAGAGAAGAGATTGGTTTTGCTGTTAATGAGTATGTAAAAGGTAATGTTAAAGATTATCAAATGAGTTCGCTTCTTATGGCAATCCTTATTAATGGAATGAATGATCGTGAGGTTATTGATCTTACTGATATGATGCTTCATAGTGGTGATGTTCTAGATTTGAGCGCTATAGATGGAATTATTGTTGATAAACATTCAACTGGCGGTGTAGGAGATAAGGTCACTTTAGTATTAGGTCCACTTTTAGCTTCTCTTGGAATTAAAATAGCTAAGATGAGTGGTAGGGGTTTAGGTTTTACTGGTGGAACTATAGATAAATTAGAATCAATAGAAGGATTTAATACTCATATAGATCAGGATAAATTTATTAAACAAGTAAATAAAATAAATATAGCCTTAGTTAGTCAAACTGGTAATTTAGTTCCTGCTGATAAAAAAATATATGCCCTACGTGATGTAACTGGTACTGTTGAGTCAATTCCTTTAATAGCTTCTAGTATTATGTCAAAGAAAATAGCAAGTGGTGCAGATATAATTATGATAGATGTTAAAGTAGGTAGTGGAGCTCTAATGAAAACTGTTGATGATGCAAGAAAACTTGCTAGTTTAATGGTTAAGATAGGTAAAGCTTATAGAAAACCTACAATATGTTTAATTACTAATATGGATGAGCCTTTAGGGTATGCCATTGGTAATGCTTTAGAAGTAGAAGAAGCAATGAATACATTAAAGGGAGACGCACCTAGTGATTTACTTGAAGTTGTTATGACTCTTTGTTCTATAATAATTGGTGCTGTAAAGAAAATTCCTAATAGCGAAGCTAAAGAATTATTACTTAATCAATTAAATAATGGTGAAGCTTATAAAAAATTTGAAGAATGGATAAAAGCTCAAGGCGGAAATTTGAAAAAATTGAAAACATCTAGTAAAGTTTTTACAATTAAAAGTGAGAAAAGTGGTTATATTAATAAAATAGATGCTATGAAATTAGGCGAAATAGCTAAATTAATAGGTGCTGGAAGAAATACATTAGATGATAAAATTGATTATGAAGTTGGTTTAGTTCTTAGTAAAAAAGTAGGAGATTATGTAGAAAAAGATGAAGAATTATTAAAAGTATATTTAAAAAATAAGGATGTAAGCATAAATCAAATATTAGAGTGTTATGAAATAGATGAAACATTGAAAGCAACTCCAAAACTAATTTTGGATATTATTAAATAATGTAAAAAAATGTAAAGTTTTTGTAATTTGCTTGACCGGAATATAAAAATATTATATTCTAATAATAGAATAGGAGGCGATGTTATGATATATCCATCAATAGATAAATTATTAAATCAAGTTGGCTCTAAATTTTTACTTGTAAATATTGTTTCTAAGAGAGTAAAAGAAATGGAAGAAAATGATTATTATCAATTAAATGAATATAAATCATCAAAAAATATAGGTAAAGCTTTGGAAGAGGTTTCAAAAGGGTTAATACATATAAAAGAAAAGTAGGGAAGTATGAAAAAAATAAAAGAGTATTTAAAAAAATTATATGAAATCATAGTTACTCCTAATATGGCTTTTTTACCAGGTAATTTAGCCTTTTTTTTAGTGCTTTCTATATTTCCAATTTTAACTTTAATAGGTGTGATTGCTTCTAAGTTTTCAATTAATATTGATTCCTTAGTTAACATTATGAATACCGCACTTCCTAGTGATGTTGCAAGTGTACTTACAACTTACGTTGTTGGAAAAGGTTTTGATACTAATATAGGTTTATTTATGATATTAGGATTCTTTTTAGCTAGCAATGGAGCTCATGCTATTATACTTGCTAGTAATAATTTATATGGTTTTCCTAATTCAGATTATATTAAAAGAAGAATAAAAGCTATGTTTTTAATAATACTTATAATACTTTTATTTATATTTATGTTAGGTTTCTTAGCCTTTGGTAATCATTTATTTGGCCTTCTATTAGATCACTTTAATGATAATTCTTTATTAAAATTACTATATAATATATTCTTAATATTAAAGTGGCCATTTTCAATTTTTGTAATTTTCTTTAATGTAAAACTTATTTATACGATTGCTCCAGACTGGAAAATATTAAGTAAACATACAACTAATGGAGCAATATTTACTACTTTTAGTTGGATAATAGTAATACAATTATATTCTTATTGGGTAACTCATTTTTCAAATTATGACTTATTTTATGGAAGTTTATCAAATATAGTAATACTTATGTTGCTTACTTATTTAATTTCTTATATACTTGTTATAGGAATTGCTATTAATGTAAAAACTTATGAATATAAAATAGAAGATTAGGTACAATATAAATGTACTTGGTTACTTAGTACAAAGACTACCATACTTAGGTATAAAAAGTAATAGAAAAAGATATTAATTATATATCTTTTTTTCTTTATTTTGACAAAATATGGTATAATAAATTAGGAGGAGATAATATGACACCACATAATGAAGCAGAAAAAGGACAAATAGCTAAAACAGTATTGATGCCGGGAGATCCCTTAAGAGCAAAATTTATAGCTGATAATTTTTTAGAAAATGTTAAATTAGTTAATAAAGTAAGAAATATTTTCGCATATACAGGAGAATATAAAGGTAAGGAAATAACTGTAATGGCAAGTGGTATGGGCATGCCAAGTATAGGTATTTATTCGTATGAATTATATAAAATGTATGATGTAGAAAATATAATAAGAATAGGATCAGCAGGGGCTTATTCAAAGGATATACCTCTTTATAGTGTTGTTGTATCAGATTATGCATATTCATTATCTAGTTATGCTAAAACACAAGGATATGAGAAAAATACAATAGAATCTAGTAAGGAGTTAAATAAAATAATAAAAGAAACAGCTCTTGATTTAAAAATAAATACATATTTTGGTGGTATACATTCAACAGATGTTTTCTATGGAAATGCAGATATAGAAGATTTATATAAAAATAAAGGTTGTTTATGTGTAGAAATGGAATCATTCGCACTTTTCTATAATGCTTATAAATTAAATAAAAAAGCAGCATGTATTTTAACAATTTCAGATAATTTAGTTACAAAAGAAGAAACAACTAGTATGGAAAGACAGAAATCATTTAAGGAAATGATTCTTTTAGCGCTCGAATCTGCGATTAAATTATAAAAAAACTGACATAATAAAAAAGATAGAGGTGATTAGGTGAAATATAAAAGGACAAGTACTTATTCATATAACTTACATGTTATTAAAACAGATAAATTCAAAACAGTAACAGTTAAAATTAATTTTAAAAGAAAAGTAGTCAAGGAAGAAATAACTTATAGAAATATGATTGTAAATATGTTGTGTGAATCTACAGAAAAATTCCCAACTAAAAGACTTTTAAATATAGAAACAGAAAACTTATATGATTTAGGTTATAGAGGTATGACTTATATATCAGGTAAGTATAATATTATGGGGTTTGACATAACTTTTCTAAATGAAAAATATACAGAAGAAGGTATGTTTGATAAATCTATAAAATTTTTATCAGATTTAGTATTTAAACCAAATAGTGTAAGAAAAAGAAATGTTACAAGTTTTGACGAAGAAAATTTTAAATTGTCTTACAATATATTAAAAGATAATATTATATCTCAAAAAGAAAATCCAGATGCTTATGCTAGAATTAGAATGTTAGAAAATATGGAACCTAATTCAAGTACTTCATATAGAAGTTCAGGTTATTTAGAGGATTTAAATTCATTAGATAGTAAAAAATTGTATAAATATTATGAGTCAGTATTAAAGGGAGATATAATAGATATATTTGTAATAGGTGATGTAAACGAAAGACATGTAAAAAAAGTTATAGAAGATAATTTTCTTAATATTAAAACATTAAAAAAACCTACAGAATCTCACTTTTTAAGACCAAAAAGAACAAGATTAATACCAAAAACTGTTAAAGAAAAACAAAATATTAATCAAAGTAAATTAGTTTTAGGTTATAAAATAGATAAAATGACTGATTTTGAGTTAAGATATGTTTTAAATGTATATTCTTATATACTAGGTGGAGGACCTGATTCAAAACTATTTAAAACTGTAAGAGAAAAAAATAGTTTGTGTTATTATATAAATTCAGTAGGGCAACCTTTAAATAGTATACTTACTGTAAGTGCTGGAATAAATAAAAGTGATTTTAAACAAGCATTAACTTTAATAAAAAGAGAAGTTTATAATATGAAAAAAGGTAAATTTAATGATGATGATATTATTAAAGCTAAAATAACTTATATTAATAGTTTAAAAGAATTAGAGGATAATCCAGAAAATTTAATTAGCTTATATGCAGGTATGGAATATTTAAATAGTGATAATTTAGATCAAAGATTTGTTAAAATAAATAAAGTTACTAAAGCTAATGTAATTAAATTAGCTTCCAAAATACATTTAGATACAGTTTATTTGTTGGAGGGGGAATCAAATGAAGAAAAGTAAATTAGAAAAATTAGATTTAGAACTTTATTATGAAAAATTAAATAATGGACTTGAAGTGTATATAGTACCTAAAGATAATGTTAATAGTATATATGTTACATTTTCTACAAAGTTTGGTTCTGTATACCAAGAATTTGTACCAAACGGTGGTAAAGAAATGATAAAAGTACCACTTGGTGTAGCACATTTTCTAGAACACAAAATGTTTGAACAAAAAGATGGTAAAGATCCATTTACTTTTTATTCAGAAAGAGGATGTGATGCGAATGCTAATACATCCAATTATAAAACAACTTATTTATTTAGCGGATCTAATTCATTTCCAGAAAATTTAAATTATTTGTTAGACTATGTTCAAAGTCCTTATTTTACAGATGAAAATGTAGAAAAAGAAAAAGGAATAATTATACAAGAAATTAAAATGTATGAAGATGAACCATTTTTTAAATTATATGATGGAATAATTCATAATACTTTTATAAAACATCCAATAAAATATCCTATAGCAGGTACAATAGAAGATGTAAAAAGTATAACAAAAGAAGACTTGTATAACTGCTATAATACTTTCTATCATCCATCTAATATGTTCTTAGTTATAACAGGTAATGTTGATCCTGTAGATACTGTGGATATAATAAAAGCAAATCAAGAAGAAAAAAAATTTGATGATTATAAAGAAATTAAATGTAAAAAATATGATGAGCCTGATAAAGTTGATAAAAAAAGTGAAAAAATAAATATGGATATAGAAATATCTAAAGCAGGACTTGGATATAAAATAGATTGTTCTAAATTTAAATTAAATATAAATGATATAAAGACATATTTAAGTATTCTACTAGATTTAAGACTAGGTAGTACTTCTATTTTTAGTGAAGACTTAAAAAAACAAAACTTAATAACTCGTGATATAGATATATCACTTATAAATACAGATAAACATATATTAGTTATGTTATTTGTTGAAACAAATGAAATAGATAAAGTATTAAAACTAATAGAATCAGAAATAAATGAATTAAGTGTATCTAAAGAAGAGTTAGATAGAAAAAAGAAAACAAGAAAAAGTGGTTGTATTTATAGAAGTGATAATATATATTCTATAAATAATAAAATAGTTAGTAATATTATGAATTATGATGAAGTAATATTGGATGATTATAAAAAGATAAACGAATTAAATATAAAAGATATGAATTATATAATTGAAAACTTAGATTTAAGTAATAAAACAGTTTATATAATAAATAAATCTTGATTTATTATATGATTTATGATAAATTATATATTGTTAGGAGGAACGTATGCAAGTATTGTTAATTATTGTTTCTATATTATTAATTGGAATTGTATTATTACAAAGTGGTAAGGCAGAAGGAGCATCTTCTATAATTACTGGTGGTAATAGTGATTTATTTAAAAATAGAAAAGAAAGAGGAGGAGAGTTATTTGTTACTTATACAACTGCTTTCCTAGGTATAGTATTTTTTATACTATGTATAGTTTTATAAAGGATTGAAATTTCAATTCTTTTTTAGTATAATAAATATAGTTAAAAAT
>OIYS01000348.1_pt1 | contig 34079 bp, 31 predicted proteins | sample 1588271 | NCBI WGS metagenome assembly OIYS01 (sample SAMN03283286) | human gut metagenome | biome: human-associated habitat; material: feces | host: Homo sapiens | place: Peru | collected 2012
AAATGATTTAAATATTAGTTACTGGTATACAAACAGATGGATTTCTTCGTCTGTCCTTGTGTCGGATGTGTCCACCACTGGGAATGGTTGCGGCGGCTACCCTGCGAACCCGTGGCTTGCGTCTCGTCCAGTTATAACTTTATCATCTATGGTTTATATAACTGAAGGAGAGGGTACTACAAATAATCCATATAGTTTAGATATATAGTTTTAACAAAAGTAATATGTTTTTACATATTATTTTTATTTTTGTAATAAATTTTTATTATTTTGTTTATTTTTTTTGAAATTTATAGTAAAATGTATATATAGTAAGGTGGGGTAAGATGGGACTTTTCGATAAATTCAAAAACATATTTAAAAAAGAAGAAAAAGAAGAAGTGGAATCTTATGATAAAGGGTTGGAAAAAACTAGAAATGAATTTGTTAATAAAATAGGTATTTTAAATAATAAATATAAGAAAGTTAGTAATGAATATTTTGATGAATTAGAGGAAATACTTATAATGTCTGATATAGGTGTTAATACTGTAATGGACTTTATTGATAGATTAAAACGAAGAGTAAAAAAAGAAAATATAGTAGATAGTGCAGATTTAAAGGAAATAATAATAGATGAAATGTTTATTATTTATGTTAATAATGAAATAGTTGTTAATAAGATAAATTATAGCAATTCTGGTCCAACTGTTATTTTATTTGTTGGAGTTAATGGAGCTGGTAAAACTACTACTATAGGTAAACTCGCACACAAATTAAAGTCTGAAGGTAAACGTGTTTTATTAGTTGCAGGAGATACATTTAGAGCTGGAGCTATTGAACAATTAAAGGAGTGGGGAAATAAAACTCATACTGAGGTTGTCTCAAGGGAATCAAGTGATCCTTCAAGTGTAGTATATGATGGTGTCACTAAGGCTATAAACGAAAAATATGATGTTGTTTTAATAGATACAGCTGGAAGACTTCAAAATAAAGTTAATTTAATGAATGAACTTGATAAGATGAATAAAGTAATAGGCAAATTGATACCAAATGCACCACAAGAAACATTGCTTGTAATAGATGCTACAACTGGACAAAATGGTATTAGTCAAGCTAAAAGTTTTAAAGAAATTACGGATATCACAGGTATAGTACTTACAAAGTTAGACGGAACTGCTAAAGGTGGAATTGTACTAGCTATTAAAGAAGCTGTAAGTATTCCTGTTAAGTTTGTTGGTCTAGGAGAAAAGGAACAAGACTTGAGGACTTTTGATATCGAGAAATATATATATGGATTGTTTAAGGATATGTGAGGTGAAATGATGAATACAAAAATAGTTGATGTAAAAACTTATAAAAATGATGAGGTAGGGATATTAGTTCAAGTAGTATTAACTGAGCTTTTAATTATATTTGCTATTATTGATTTAATGTCAGATAAATTTATGCCTGCTTTTTATGCTATTATTGTTATGCTTATGTTTACTATGGCTTATAATAATAAAAGAATTTATAAGAGAAAATATATGACACCTATATATATTGTAGTTGGAATATTTGTATTAATAACTACAATAATTGAGTATGTTATATAATGAATATTTACTATGTAGAGCTTTTTGATTATTATGGAGCTCTTTTTACTGATAAGCAAAAAGAATATTTTGTAGATTATTATTTTAATAATTTAACTTTACAAGAAATTGCTGAAAATAATAATGTTAGTAGAAATGCAGTACATAAAAATCTTAAGGAAATAATAAAAAAGTTAGATTACTATGAAAATAATCTAAAATTATTAGAAAATAAGAAAAAAATAGAAAAACTAATTAAAAATATAGATGTCAATATAAAAGAAAAAATAGAAGAATTGATTTAGGGTGATTTTATGTTTGGTAAAATAGTGTATATTAGCGATAGTTTAGCTCATATAAGTATACCATCTGGTACTCCAATAAATATGGATCTTATGAATATGCATGTTGTATTTGAAGATGAAGGAAGAAGGGTACTTGGAGAAGTCGAAGATGTTTCTGAGGATATTATTAAAGTACATTTTTTAGGTGTTATAGAGGATGGAAGATTTGTAGGTGGAGTACTTAGAAAACCTACTTTACAAGCTAATATTCGTTTTGTAACAGAAGAGGAATTAAATTTAATTATAGGTGCTGAAGATGAAGGAGCTTTCAAGATAGGTGTAAGTCCACTTTATGGAGATAGACCAATATATGTAGATATTAATACTTTATGTAGTAATCATATGGCTATATTTGGTAATACTGGTAGTGGTAAATCTTATGGTGTTGCAAGTTTTATTCAAAGTATGTTTTACAATGAAAAGTTTAATCCTTATAGAGCTAATTACATGATATTTGATGCATATGGTGAATACCATAATGCATTTGAAAGATTGAGTGAAGTTAATCCTAATTATCAATTTAAATATTATACTACTAATAAGGATGACCCAGAGGGAGAGTTACTTAGTATACCTTTATGGCTTTTAGATATTGATGATTTTGCACTTCTTCTTCAAGCAGAAAAACATTCACAATTACAAATAATAGAGAAAATGATTAAATTGGCTAGAATAATTACTATGAATACAGAAGATTCTATTAAATATAAGAATCATTTAATAGCAAAAGCTATACTAGATGTGCTTTATACTAACCAAACGGCTGCTAGTAAAAGAAATGATATTTTTACTATAGTATCAGGATGTCAAACTGAACAATTTAATTTAGAAGCTCCTATCAAAGGTATTGGATATACTAGAAGATTTAGAGAATGTTTTACTATTGATAGAACAGGTGAATTTACTGAGAGTGTATTAATTACTCAATATATTACTAGTTTTATAGATGAATCACTTGATAATTATGAAGCTCCTAATGACCATGCTTTTGGTTTAGATGAACTTCAAAAAGCATTAGATTTTACTTTGATAAGTGATGGATTTTTAAGAAATGAAAAAATGTACGATGATGCAATTACATTAAAGGTAAGACTTCATTCTATAGCTATAAGTGATAGTGGTGCATTCTTTAATGCTCCAGTTTACATGGACCTTAATTCTTATATAGCAAGTTTGGTTGCTAAAAATAATAGAAAATCTCAAATAGTTAATTTTAACTTAGAGGATATTGATGATAGACTTGCTAAAACTATAGTAAAAATTTATTCTAAAATGTTATTTAATTTTACTAAACATTTACCTTTAAGAGGTGCTGTACCATTTCATATCTTGTTAGAAGAATCACATAGATATGTACAAAATGATCAAGATAATTTTTTACTTGGATATAATATATTTGAAAGAATAGCTAAAGAGGGAAGAAAATTTGGACTTATATTAAATCTAGTTTCTCAAAGACCAGTTGAACTTTCTGAAACAGTTATATCCCAACTTAGTAATTTCTTAATATTTAAGATGACACATCCAAGAGATCTAGAATATATAAAAAAGATGTTACCAAATATGAGTGCTGAAATAATGGAAAAACAAAAAAGTTTACAACCTGGTATGTGTGTAGCATTCGGTAGTGCTTTTAAAGTTCCAATGATAATAAAGATGCCACTTCCAAATCCAGCTCCACATTCAAGTAATGTTAATGTAGTAAGTGTTTGGCAAGGAAAACAAGTATAACTATTGATTTATTCAATAGTTTTTTGTATAATTGTAATAGTTAAAAATAAGAAAGTAGGAATATCATGAAAAGAACAGGATTTACCTTAATAGAACTTTTAGCAGTTATAGTAATACTAGCTATTATTGCATTAATCGCAACCCCAATAGTATTAGATATAATAAAAGATAGTAAAGAATCAAGTAAAGAGCGAAGTCAAGAATTATATTTAACAAGCTTAAATCAAGCTTTAGCGCAAAAAATGTTAAATGGTGAAGTATTAAGTGATGGTGTATACTCGGTAAAAGAATTAGACGTCAAGTTAAAAGGTGAAATGCCAAATGACGGATATGTATATATAAAAGATGGCAATATAACAAATTATTATCTTAGTTATAAAGAAGATTCCATAAGTAAAAATTTAAATATAGTAGAATTAGAAAAAGATATTTTAAATAATGAAGATCCATTTAGTATAAGTGCAGTAACGCTTTCTTTTGGAAATACAATAGAACTTAATTTTTATGTAAAAAAAGAAGAAATGGATAAATATAGTGATGTATATATAATTGTAGAAAATGATAAAAAATTTATTAGTACACTTTCTCTAAAAGAAGAAATAAAAGATTATATAGAAAAAGATGGATATTATGTATTTAAGTATACTAGTACTAACTTTCAAGAATTTACAAATAATCAAACAATAACCCTTGTAGGTAAAAATACTACAGGAGAAAAAAAGACAACAATAAGTTATAATGTAGCTAACTATATAGAAAATGTTACTTACAAAGAAAATACAAGTGAACAAAGTAAAAACTTATTAATAGCTTTAGCTAATGCGGGTGGTACAATTCAAACTTATTTTAATTATAATACAGATAAGTTGGTTACTGCTTCAATAAATGAAAGTGATATAAATACAAATAATATATTAAATGAATCTGCACAAAATTTATTAAATACAAATAATGATTATGAAGAAATTGTACAATCAAATGATAATGAAAAATTTACTTCAGGAACGACCGGTTTTGGAGTACGAGATACTTTCTTTTTAAGTTATAAGATGACTTATAAAAATACTCCAACAGCTGAACAAATAAAAAACTCTGGATTGTTGTTATTTAATAAAGATTCTTTTGATAGAATGATGAAAAATGGTATAGACTATAATTTAATGACTGCAGATTCAAAATATTTATTAAAAGATGTTAATGGAGAAACCAAAGAGTTAAAGTATGAAGCAACACAAAGTAAACAAAGCCTATATTTTAGAGTTAATTTGGATTTAAACGATATAACAAAACAAATATATTATAGATATTATTATAAAGACGGATCAAGTTATAAATATGGAAACATTGGAACAATAACTTTACAACATTATTTAAAAGATAAAATAGAAAATTCTACAAAAGTAACTGTGGTAAAACTTTGTACGGATATAGCTAATTTTATAGCTCTATTAAATGAACATTTTAATTAAATATAAAAATATGAAGAAAGTAGGAATATCATGAAAAGAACAGGATTTACATTAATAGAACTTTTAGCAGTTATAGTAATACTAGCTATTATTGCATTAATCGCAACCCCAATAGTATTAGATATAATAAAAGATAGTAAAGAATCAAGTAAAGAGCGAAGTCAAGAATTATTTATAGATGGATTAACTCAAGAGATAGCTCGTAGACAATTAAATTCTGGAACATTAAGTGATGGAGTATACTCAATAAAGGAGTTAGATGTGCCTATAAAAGGTGAAAAACCAGAATCTGGATATGTATATATAAAAAATGGAAACATAGTTAAGTATAATTTACAATATGAAGATAATAAAAAAATAACTAATTCATATAAAATAGAATTAGAAAAAGATATTTTGAGTAACACTGATCCATTTAGTATAAGTGCAGTAACACTTTCTTTTGATGATACAATAGAATTTAATTTTTACATAAAAAAAGAAGAAATGGATAAATATAAAGATGTATATATACTTATAGAAAATACTGAAAGATTTGATTCTAACAATCCAACAAAAGAAATATTAAAAGAATTTAAAGAATTAGATGAGTATTATATATTTACATATAATAATACATGCTTTGAAGAATTTACAAATGTACAGACAATAACTCTTGTAGGTACAAATAATGATGGAGAAAAGAAAACCCAAATAAAATATAATGTAGCGGATTACATAAAAAATATTATATCTAAAAATGAAACAAGTCAAAAAACGAAAAAATTACTAATCGCTTTAGCTAAACTTGCTTCATCTACTCAAACTTATTTTAAATACAGAGTAAATAATTTAGTTACTTCGTATTTAGAAATTGATGCAAACAGTATTTTGAGTACCGAAGCAGAGCAATTTATAAATAGTATTGATGAATTGCAAGTTTCTGGAGAAAATAGTTCAATTTATAATATTAATATGTCTATTGCCAGTCTTAAGAACAAAATAGATATAGGTTTTGTTATTAATAAGACAAATTTAACGGAGCAACAACTTAATTCATTTGGAGTTTTACTCTTCAGTAAAGATTCATATGATAGAATGATGAAAAATGGTATAGATTATAATTTAATGACTGTAGATTCTAAGTATTTGCTTGCAGATCTTAAATATGATAGAGATAGTGAGTTTTTTGGAAAAAATTCCAAGTTATTTTATCTTCTTTATAGTTTAAATTTTAATAATATAAATGAACAAATATATTATAGGACATATTCTAAAGTAGGAGATAATTATACTTTTGGTGATATAAGGGTTATGAGCTTTTTAAGTGTAATGAAGGAACTCTACGGAAGTAAGGATGATAAAAGTATTTATATCAATACAGCTAATTTTATAGCTCTATTAAACGAATATCAATAAAGGGATAGACAAAACTATTCTTTTTTTTGTATAATATTAATTGGTGATAATATGTTTGAAAATTTAGGAGATAGGTTACAAAGCGCTGTTAATAAAATAAAAGGATATGGAAAAATTACAGAAAGTAATATAAGTGAAGTAACAAGGGAAATTCGTTTAGCTCTTCTAGAAGCAGATGTTAATTATAAAGTAGTAAAGGAATTTATAAATAATGTAAAAGAGAAAGCTTTGGGCGAAGAGGTTTCTAAGAGTTTAAAACCTGGAGAACAATTTGTAAAAATATTGAAAGATGAATTAGTTGAATTATTAGGTGGAGAGAAAGCTGATTTATACATAAGTGGTAATCCTAGTATTCTTATGCTTGTAGGTCTTCAAGGTAGTGGTAAAACTACTACTATAGGTAAATTAGCACTATTACTTAGAAAAAAATATAAAAAACGTCCTTTACTTGTAGCATGTGATGTTTACCGTCCAGCTGCTATTGATCAGTTAAAAACTATTGGTAAAGAATTAAATATAGATGTTTATGAAGAGGGAAAAGGTAATCCTGTTACAATAGCAGGAAATGCAATTAAGTATGCACGTGAGAATAAATATGATTATGTTTTAATAGATACAGCAGGAAGACTTCATATAGATGAAGCTCTTATGGATGAGTTAAAGCAAATAAATGAGGCTGTTAAACCTAATGAAATTATGCTTGTTTTGGATAGTATGGTAGGACAAGATGCAATTAATGTAATAGAAGGGTTTAACAATGAATTACCTTTAACTGGAGCTATTTTAACTAAATTAGATGGTGATACTAGGGGTGGTGCGGCTCTTTCTATTAGGCATTTAACTCATGTACCAATTAAGTTTATTGGTGTAAGTGAAAAAATGGATGGATTAGATGAATTTTATCCTGATAGAATGGCTACTCGTATACTTGGTATGGGTGACCTTATGACTATGATAGAAAAAGCTGAAAGTGCAATAGATGAAGAGGAAGCCAAGAAAACTGCTAAAAGAATGGAACAAGGCAAATTTGATTTAGAAGATTTTTTAAGTACTTTTAAGCAAATGAAAAAATTAGGACCACTAGAAAATTTAATTAAATTGATACCAGGAGTACCTAAAGAATTAAAAAGTGTTAAAATAGATCCAAAGGATATGGCACATATTGAAGCTATAATACTTTCTATGACACCTTATGAAAGAAGACATCCAGAAGTACTTAAAGCATCAAGAAAGCAGAGAATAGCAAAAGGTTCTGCTCGTAGTGTAGAAGAAGTAAACAGGTTACTTAACCAATTTGAACAAATGAAAAAGATGATGAAGATGATGAAAAATGGAAATTTTAAAATGCCATTCTAATTTAAAAAAATCTATTGAAAAATATAGATTTTTTTTGTATAATTATATAAGAGTAGAAGAATAGTAAAAGGAGCGTTGTAATATGAAGATATTTATACTAGATAAATATAAAATAACAAGATTTAATTTACCTGAGAAGATAGATGATTCTTTTTTAATTCCATATAAGGGATATGGTAACCCAAATGAAACATTTGTAACAGTAGAAGCAAATAAAGATAAATGGCAATTAAAAAGTAATGGTACTGTAAATATTATAGATGGTATAACTTTAATAGATAATGCTTTTTTAGAAAATTATAGTTGTTATTCATTAAAAGTATTAGGTCAAAAAGAATACGCAACTTTATTTGCTATTCCTAGTAAAGATGAAGAAATATATAAATTAGAGTTTAAAAATTTAACTAGTATATCAATAGGTTCAAATCCTAACTGCAATATTTATTATAGAAATAATTTAACTAGTAAATTACATGCTGAAATAAAACTAGTTAATAATGAGTGGTATATTGCCGGTAGTGCGGATGATTCTTTTAGAACTTATATAAATGGTGATAGAATACTTACCGCTAAATTAAATATAGGCGATGTTATATTTATAAATGGTTTAAAAATAGTATGGATGAAAGATTTTATTAAAATTAATAATCCAAAGCAAAATGTATCTGTAAAAAATTTAACTGCTTATAAAGAATTAGAAGTTGCTGATAATACTAAATATGCACCAGTAAGTGATGAAGATGCTAGTGTTAATTTATATGATGAAGATGATTATTTTTATCATATGCCAAGGTTAGTACCTACAATGGATGAGGAAGAAATTGAAATAGATCCGCCACCAAATGGTGATAATAATGAAGAAATGCCAGTTTTACTTACAATTGGTTCTAGTATAACAATGGCTGCATCTTCACTTATGATGGGATTTACGGTAATACAAACAGTATCTAGTGGGCAAAGGTCTTGGCTTGAGGCTTTACCACAAATCATAACAACAGCAGCGATGATTTTTGGTAGTTTAATTATGCCTAGAATTACTAATTCTTATCAAAAAAGAAGAAAGAAAAAAAGAGAACATGAAAGACAAACAAAATATAAAGCTTATTTACAAAAAGTAGATAAAAAAATTCAATATGCTTTAAAGCAAGAAACTCAAATCATTAAAGAAAACAATCCATCATCTAAAGATTGTTACGATATTATTATGAAAAAAGGAAGAAATTTTTGGTGTAGAGAAATAACAGATGAAGATTTCTTAAGAATTAGATTAGGTGTAGGAAATATTAAATCATTAATAAATTTGAAGGCACCTCAAGAACATTTTACTTTAGATGAAGATAACTTACAAGATATGGTGTTTGAAATAGATAAAAAGTCTAGAACTTTAATAGATGTACCAGTAACTATAAATTTAACAGATCAAACAATTTTATCTTTTGTATTTAATTGTTCATATAAAAATGAATATATGAATGGAATAATAACGCAGGTTTTAGCACTTCAAAGTGCACTTGATTTAAAACTTGTAATATTTACAAATAAAGAAAATCAAAAAAGATGGGAGTTTACTAAATTTTTACCACATTGTTTTAGTGAAGATAAAAGTGTAAGATTTTTTGCTACTGATCAGGATGAGTTAAAAGATGTTTCTAGCTTTCTAGAGGAAGAATATAAGAAAAGAATAGATCCTGCAAAACAAAATGCTGGTGGAGAGAATATTCAAGCATTTAAAGATAAACCACCATATTATTTAATCATAACAGATGATTATAAACATATCAAAAATACACCTATTATAGATTTTGTAGAAAGAAATAAGACTAATGTTGGATTTTCTATTTTAACAATTAGTAATTCAATGAAAAATGTACCAAATAAGTGTGAAAAATTTGTTGAGATAGGTGAAAAAGACAGTTGCATATTAGAGAAAAAATTAAGTTCACAGTCACAAATTGTATTTAAAAATGAATATGAAAAAAATATAGATGTTAATTCTATTGGGGCAAAATTATCTAATGTTCCAATAACAACTAAAGATGGACTCGCTGTACTTCCTACAAGCTTATCATTTCTTGATATGTATGGTGTAGGTAAAATTGAACAGTTGAACATTTTAAATAGATGGCAAGTAAATAATCCGGTAGCATCTCTTTCAACACCTATTGGCGTTCATGCAAATGGGGAACAATTTAAACTTGATTTGCATGAAAAATTTCATGGACCACATGGTCTTATAGCTGGATCTACAGGTTCAGGTAAATCAGAATTTATAATCACTTATATACTTTCTATGTGTGTTAACTACCACCCTTATGAAGTTCAATTTGTATTAATAGACTATAAAGGTGGAGGACTAGCAGGAGCATTTAAAAATAATGAAACAGGCGTAAAAGTTCCACATTTAGTAGGTACTATAACAAATCTTGATACAGCAGAAATGAATAGAACTTTGGTTTCAATATCAAGTGAATTAAAAAGAAGACAAAAAAAATTTAATGAAGTTAAAGACAAACTAAATGAAAGTACAATGGATATTTATAAATATCAAAAATTATATAGGGAAGGTTTAATAGAAGAACCTATGGCTCATTTATTTATTATAAGTGATGAGTTTGCAGAATTAAAAAGTCAACAACCAGAATTCTTGGACGAATTGGTTTCAACAGCACGTATAGGTCGTTCTCTTGGTGTTCATTTAATTTTGGCTACACAAAAACCTAGTGGAGTGGTTAATGATCAAATATGGTCAAACTCTAAGTTCAAAGTATGTTTGAAAGTTCAAGATAGAGGAGACTCTATGGAGATGTTAAAAAGACCTGAAGCAGCCTCAATTAAAGAAACAGGTAGATTTTATTTACAGGTAGGTTATGATGACTATTTTGATATTGGACAATCTGGTTGGGGTGGGGCTAAATATATTCCAACAGATAGAATAATAAAAAAGATAGATGATTCAATTAGTTTTATAAATAATGTTGGGTCAGTAATTAAATCTGTAAATGATGTAGTAAAGAAAGAAACTACAGAAAATTTAGGTGAACAATTAACAAATATAGTAAAATATATTTATAATTTAGGAGAAAAAGAAAATATTCATACTACTAGTTTATGGCTAGATAAGATACCGGATGTTATATATTTGAATGATATTAAACAAAAATACAATTATAAACCATCTCCATGGGTTATTAGTCCTGTGATAGGAGAATATGATAATCCTTCTGGACAAGAACAAGGAATTCTTAATTTAAATTTAAGTGGTGGTAATACACTTATATATGGTAAAGGTGGTAGTGGTAAAGAAAATTTACTTAATACTATTCTTTGGTCATCAAGTGTGGAACATACTCCTGAGGAAGTTAATTTTTATATTATAGATTGTGGTGCTGAGGCGCTAAAGATGTTTTATAAATTTCCACATGTTGGTTCTATAGCAACTTTAGATGAACCTGAAAAAATTGGTGATATTTTAAATTTTGCATTCGATGAAATAAACAGAAGAAAAGATGTCTATACTGATTATGCGGGAAGTTATAAAAATTATTGTGAAAATAGTGGTAATAAAGATCCTTTATTATTATTTATAATTAATAATTATGAGATATTTAGTGAGACGTATGGTAATATGGCTGAAGCAATTCAAACTATGTTTAGAGATGGAGAAAAGTATGGTATAGAATTTATATTAACTTGTACTACAACAAATTCTCTTAGAATGCGTTCAACACAATACTTTAATAATAAAATTGCTTTACAATTAACTGATAGTGGTGAATATAGAAATTTATTAAATGCTCCAAGAGGTTTAGCGCCTGCTAAAGTATTTGGTAGAGGTTTGATTACTAAAAATGATACAGCTTATGAATTTCAAACAGCTATTATAATTGATACGAAACAACTAAATAATACAATTAAGAGTGCTGCTGAACAATTAAATGCTGCATATACGGTAAGAGCTAAAAAAATAAAATCAGTGCCAGATGTTGTAAGTATTGATAAACTAAATTTAGATAAAATGTCATTATCTATGTTACCAATTGGATATAATATAAATACAAAAGAACAGGAAAATTATGATTTTACAAGTAATAAATTTAATATAATTATAAGTAATGATTTACAGAATAATTTTGGGTTTATCCTTTCTTTAATTAAATTAATTAAAAAACTTGATAATGTAAATTTAAAAATAATAGATTTTGTGGGTGCTTTTGAACCAGAATTTGAAGGCTATAAGATTATTAATAATAATTATGATAATGAGATTACTGTTATAAATAATGAGATAGCTCAGGAGAAACAAAGTGACAAATTAAATTTATATTTAATAGTTGGCGCTTCTGAAATTAAAACTAAATTACAAGCTAAAACTCAACAATTGTTAAATAACTTATTTATGGCATCAAATAGTTTCTCAAAGAGTTACTTTATATTTACAGATAACTATTCTTCATATAAAAATTTACAATTAGAGTCTTGGTATCAATCACAAGTAGATGCTTCAAATGGTATTTGGTTGGGACCAGAGGTAGGTTCACAATTATCAATAAATATAAATAATTTATCATTAGATGATAAAAAACAAGATTATCCATTTATGGGAGTTGCTGTTAAAAATGGTAATCATGATATGATAAAATATGTAATTTATACAGGTGATGAAAATGAAAAATAAGGTTTTAATTGAATTAATTGTTCCAGATATTGATGAAAAATTCAATTTATATATTCCAATAAATAAAAGGATTGGTAATATTATAGTTTTACTTAATAAAGCAGTAAAAGAACTAACAAATGGTTTATATGATGGAACTAATAAAACAACATTATATAATAGAGTGACTAATGAAAGATATGCTGTAAATTCATTGGTTAGAGAAACAAATATAAGAAATGGTACAATATTAATATTGATGTAAGCGTAAAATATTGTAAAAAAATATCAGAAAAACTTGAAATAAAAAAGTATATGTTGTATACTGATAGTGTAGAGATAGGGTAAGGTGGTGAAAAAATGGCACAATTAGGTATAGGAGATTTAACACATGGAGTAAGTGCAGGTGGTGCTTATGACTATGTAGATGGATTAAATACAGGAGCAATCAATAATGCTATTAAAGCTTTACAAAGTACAACAGGGGTAAAAGCTAAATTACAAAGTGGATGGCAAGGTGCAGCAGAGGCTAATTTTGAAAAAAACTTAGATAGCGCAGTTAAAACTGTTACTGATACATTGGAATTAATTAAAGATAATATTGAAAGTTTAGTTTCAGATTTAGTAGAAGATATGGCTAAACAAGATGAAAAACTAGTAGAGGTAGAAGATATAGTTAGTTTTAAATAATTTATGGAATAGGAGGAAAGTAATATGGCAACATGGCAAACAGAGTTGCAATCAGCTAAAACTTGGGTTAGTAATAAAATAGGAAATGCAGGAAGAACTATAAGCGATTTCTTTAGTGGAACTGCTAAGAAAACCGTTTCAGATGTAAATTCATTCTTCAAGAATGGTACTACAGTAGTAGGTATTAATGTAAACGCTATTGAAGGAATGAAACAAGAAATTAGAGATTATGTTAAAGGTATAGATACTGCATTAGCTGAATTAAAAAATTATGACCCAGAAGTTGCTTTTAAAGGTGAAACAGTAGTTCCAGCTTTAAAACAATATATAGAAGCCGTAATAGAAACTTGTGGTGCAATTACAAGTAATATGTTAGCTTTTAATGATCAATTATCTGATGTTCAAGCAGCATACTTGAAAAAGGACGAAGCAGCAGCTTCTACAATTTCAAAATCTGCAGAAAGTACTCGTTCAGCATATCAAAGATATACTGAAAACGGTTCATCAGTTCAATAAAAGACAATCAATTGTCTTTTTTAGATTAAAAGTACAATAAGGTGGGTATTTATGGTAAAAAAATTAAAAGTTTATTTTAATAAATTTAAAAAGAAAGTAAAGTATGCTTTAGTTCCAATTGCACTTGCTACTACTGTTACATTAAGTGGTTGTAGCTTATTTGCAAATGGTAATAAAGCAAAATATAAAACAGATAAAAATACAAGTATATCTCAAAATAATAATTCTATTGTGAGTGAAATAGATGAAGATAAAGTAGTTGTAGATGAGAAAAATACAATTATAGAAGGAAATATCCCTTTGAATTCTACAGGAAATAAATTATATGATAATATGATAAATTATAAGAATAATGCTGAATTTATTTCTTATTTAAACAATTTAAATACTAAGTATGATTTTGAAAAATTATATAATTTGGATAATGTATTAAATGAATATAATAAGTTGTCATTGACAAATAAACATGATAATTGTTTATCAAGCATAACAGTTGATGAATTAATGAATAAAGTATTAAAAAATAATGAAAAATATAAAAAAGAGAATAAATCATCAATCTATAGGGAATTAAAAAATAAAGAAATAAGAAATCTTTGTGAGATGATTGTTAATGTAGTGAATGATTTTGTCAAAGGTAACGATTCAATAGATGTTAGTAGGATTAGATGCGTATTAGGAGATTTGAAAATTTTATCACAAAAATCATCTTTTAATAATGCTTTTGTAACTGATGATAATTGCTTAGTAGTTTCACCAAATATGCTTGAAGTAGCTCAACTTATAAATGGAAAAGGTACTGATGAAGATGTACTTATACATGAAATAAATCATTTACTTCAAAAGGGATGTAATTGTGATCTAAATAAAAATAGTAATTTAAAAAGAAATTATGGATTTAGTTATGGATTTAAAAATATTGGTGTAAATTCATTGGATTTTTCTTGGATATATGAGGCATCAGCTGAAAAAAATATGGTAAATTATACAGGACATGAACCATTAGTATATAAAAATAGAATAGGATATTTAGAATCTTTAAGTTTGGTTAATATTACAAATGAAAATTATAAAGTTAATGATACTGAAAAATTATCATTTAAAAGAGATTTAAACGATTTGTATAATTACTTTAATGTTAGTAATGATAAAGATAAAAGAGAAATATTAAATATGATGTATTCATTAGAAGTGATGCAAACATCTCCAGATGATTTTTACAAAAATTATAAAAATCAAACGGGTAATGAAAAGACTGATGATTTAGTAGATGAAGTTAATTATACAGTAAAATCTTCGGTGTGTAAAACTTTAACAAAATTATTTTATAGAAATTTGTCTAATAATATTAAAAATAAAAATGTAACAATAGGAGATATATTTTATTTAATTCATTTGTTTGAAAATGATTTAAATAATCATATATTATATGATAGTAATAAGAATTACAATTATAATAAAGATTTTATGAATACATATATAGATATTCAAAATAATTTTTTTAATTCACTTGCTAAAAATATAAATTCTTCACAAAACGATATAATAGAACTGTTTAATAATTACACAGCAAATGTTAAATTATCTGATTCTGTAACTGTATCAAATTATTCGTTGAATATTTTAAGCAATGATAAAATTAAGTATTTAAATCAAAGGCAAAAAGATTTAAGTAAAGAAGCGACAAACACAATAAGGGTATGTAATACGGAATTAAATAATCAAAAGCAAAAATAGTGTATATATAATTACACTTTTTTTTAATACTTATTGCAAATATCCAATAAATATTGTAAAATGGATATAGTAAGATAGGTGATTTTGTTGAATAATATGGGGATTAATAGTGCTACTATAGATAAATTAGCACTTGATATTTATAATTATGCCGAAAGAATAAATAAAACATTAAATGAAATTTCTAATGTAGTTGATCAAACAAGAAGTGTATATAGTTGTGCAGCTGCAAATAATTATAGGAATAGGTTTAGTAATATTCGAGCTAATTTTAATGTTGTAAATAAAAATATACAGAGTTATGCTGAAGATATAATTAAATTAAAGGCAAAATATTCAGATATTGGCTCAAATTCTACACAAATTATAAGGAAAGCAACTATAAAAATGGAAGATAAAGGTAATTGGTGATAATATGGGTGATACAAATAAATTATTAAATGATAAGAGGAAGTATTTATTATTAAAAAATAATTTAGAACTTATAATTGGTGAAATGAATAAATGTATAGAAAATTTAGAAATACCAAGTAACAAAATAGGATTACTTTATAGTATAGATTCTGTTTCTATTGATAAAGGAAAATTATCTGTTATAAGACAAAATCTTATTAATAAGAGAAACTATTTAAAATATACAGTTTTAGAAGAAGTCCGAAAAGAGTTAAAAGAAATTAATGAGAGTATGGGGTAATTTATGAGTAATTTATTAGTTGATATAGATAAACTTAATGAAAATGGACAAGATATAATACGATTAAGTAGAGAATTAAATGAAGAATTCAATGCTTTATTTTCAAGAATTTCTAATATAACAAATACAGGTGAGTGGATTGGTCCAGCAGCTCAAGATTTTGTTAGAAGAACTAATTTAGAAAAAATACAATATTTAAAAATGAAAGATTCTATATATAAATATGGAAAATCATTAGTAGATGTTTGTGATGAATATAAAAAAGCAATAAATAATTTGAGGTGAAAAAATGTCAAGAATAATATATTTTGAGGAATCAGAATTAAATAATTTGATAAATGGAAGATTAGAATGCGCTAAAAATAATTTGAATAGGGCTAATAGGGTAAGTAATCAATTAAATATTCCAAATGATTTTAAGTATAGAAATTATTTATATAATTTAAAAAATTCATTAAATAATGATTATTTAGAAGTTAATAATTTATTAGGTATAATAAAAAATAGTTCAAAAAGTTTTAATAATATTGAAAATGAACTAAATTATTCTTTATCTGGGATAGAAAACTATTCTATAAATATGAGACAGTCAGCAATTAAATAAAAAAATATTGCTTTTTTTTTATTTTTTTTGTATAATGGTTTTAGAATAAAGAGGTGTGTTTATGGAAAACAAATATTTACCAATAGGTTCAATATGTACACTAAAAGGAAAAAATAAAAAAGTGATGATAACTGGATATTATTCAGTTGAATTTAAAGGAAATTTAACTATAAAGGATTATTGTGGGTGCGCTTATCCAGAAGGTATGTTACTACCTGAATCAGTTTGTAATTTTAATCATACTGATATTGAAACAGTAGATTTTGTAGGTTATAAAAACGATGAACAAAAAACATTTGAAGATTTATTAAATAGACTTACTGGCAATGTTTCAGAAGAGGAAAAAGCAAAAAAATTTCATGAAGATAATGAAATGTTCTTGACTTCTAATAAATCTTATTCAAAATTATTATTTGATGAAAATGGTGTTGTTATGATAGCAGAACCTGCAAAACAAAAAGAGCCTGAAAATAATACAAAGTATCATTTTGATGCGAATGGAACAGTGATAAGTGTAGAGAGACCTGAACAAGAAAATCCTTTTCATGTTGAATATAAAGATTCAAAAGAGGTAAAAGAAACGCCTTCTAAAGATTGGAATATATTTAAGAATATTAAATTTGATGAAAATGGAACTGTAGTAAGTGCTGAGGTAAATGAAGAACCTAAAGAAAATACATTGAATAAAATAGAGTTTGATGAAAATGGTGTTGTTATAGCCGCAAATGGAGAAACATTGAAAGTTCAAGATACGCCAAAACCACAATATAGATTTAATGATGATGGTATATTAATATCAGATGGTGTAGAAGTATTAGAAGATGAAAAAACTGCAGCACAAGAATTAGAAAATGATGCTGTTAAAGTGGATTATAAATTTGATGATGAAGGTAATGTTGTATCAGCTAATGAAACAATATCTCCTATAAGTTCAGGACTTCCTGGTTATGTTGAACCAAAACCAACTGTTAATAATAATTCAAAATATCAATTCGATGAAAATGGAATAGTAATATCTGCAAATTAATAGAATTTATATTCTATTTTTTTCTTGCTTTTTGACTGCTATATAGTTATAATTAAATAGGTGGTATAATGAATATAATAGAACAAGCAAAATTATTTGCTATTAAAGCACATTTTAATCAAGTAAGAAAATCAGAAAAAGATAAACCAATGATAATACATCCTATAGATGTAGGTAATATATTAAAACAGTATAATTTTGATGATAATGTAATATCTGCAGGTATTCTTCATGATGTTATAGAAGATACTAAGTATACAAAAGAAGATATACTTAATTTATTTGGAGAAGATATTTTATCATTAGTACTTGGAGATACTGAGATTGATAAAAGTTTGTCTTGGGAAGAGAGAAAAAAATATACAATAGATACTGTTAAAAATCTAGATTTAAGACACAAAGCAATATGTTGTGCGGATAAGACTAGCAATCTTGAAGATATGATGATATTATTTGAAAAGAATGGCAAATATGATTTTAGTAGTTTTAAAAGAGGATTTGAAGAACAAAAATGGTATTTTACACATCTATATGAAAGTCTAATATATAATGAAGATTCAAATCATCCTATGTTTATTAGATTAAAAGAATTAATTGATTATATTTTTAATAATAAAAAAGATGATGACTATGTAAAAAATGTAATATATAAAAATTCTAAGGAAGAATATAGTGAAGTTTTAAAATTACATTTTAAGAAATTAGAAATAAAAAAACTTAAAAATATATTTGATAATAAGCCTTATGTAATTGAATTTACTGGCACACCTAGAACAGGTAAAACAACTTTAATAAATAATTTAAAAGATTTTTTTAAAAAAGCAAATTTTGAAGTAGAAGTATTAGAAGAATTTACTACTTCATTAAAATATAAAACAAAGATATATCCAAAATTAAAAAATGAATATAAAAATATAATAAATCAAGAAATACCTAAATATGTATTAAAACAATTAAATAGTTCTATAAAAGGTGATAAAGATATTATAATAATCGATAGATCGCTTTTTGATAGATTGATTTGGGCTGATAGATTGTATGTGAAAGATGGATTTACATTGGAAGAGTATGAAAACTATAAAAATAAATATATTCCTATTATTAAGAAAAAGATAAATGTAGTAGTCGCACTTTTTACTGATAGTATTACTTGTTTAAAAAGAGATTATTATGCAAATTTATCTTTAGAAAAAAGAAATTTTTTAAATCAAGAAAATGTTGATGAATATAACACTTCTTTATTAAATATTAAAGAGTTATCAAAGAAAGAAAATATTAATTTAATGTTATTTGATACTACACAAAAAAGTCAAAGACAGATATCTATAGAGATTGTTAATGCTATATTAGATGATATAAGAAAGTATTATATAAATTATATAAAAAGAAAAATAGAGAAATATAATAATAATTAGTTATTACACCATTCAACTTACAAATACCTTCATACAATAAACTAGATAGGAGGTATTTATGTTGTTTAATAGAAATTGTGGTTGTGGGTGTAATAGACAAATGCAACAAATGGAACAACCTATAATGGAACCAGTAATAACTAAATGTGTAGAAAAAGAATTTTACCATGAAGTACCACATTGTTGTCCAATACATACTCACGTAATAAATAAACATATATATACACATACTTATACACCAAAATATACTTGTGACGAAGAAAATGTAGTAATAAATAATGATTGTGGTGGATGCGCTGGGCAAATGTTTAATAACAATTAAGAATAGAGTTTCTATTCTTTTTTGATGCTTTACACTAATATAAAAAAACATTTGATAAATGTATTATTGCGATATATTTATGTTATAATTAGAATAGGAAGGAGAGTAATATGAAGAAAATTTTAATGTTAGCTATTGTTTCAATTTTAGCAGTTGGATGTCAAAGTAAATCTACAAGTAAAGGTGGAATAGATACAAAAACTTTTACTAATAAGTATGAGTGCACAAGAGAAAGTACTCTTACTCAATATGAATTAGAACATAGGGATACTAAATCATTAGTATTAAGTGAAGAGGAATTAAATGAAAAAAATGATGGTCCATTAGCTGTTAACAAAAAAATTCAAAAGATTTATGATTTCAATGAAGATGGTTCAAAATTACTTAAATATTATGATGTTGAAAAATATGAATATTTAATTGAAGTAGATATGCAAGAAGAGAAAAAGTATTATGAGAAGGAATGTAATAATATTTCAAGTGAAAGATATGATAGTTGTGATATAACAATAGATGGAAATACACTAATAATTACTAAATCAAATAATTTAAAATCAGATATGAATAAAGATATGGCAAATACAACAACAAAAGATAGTTTAATAGAAGCATATAAAGATGGAGAATTATTTACTTGTGAAGGTTAAAAAACTATTAAATTAATAGTTTTTTTTATTTTTTTTAAAAATTTTAAAAAAAAGTGTTGACATTTGTCAAAATATAGTGTAATATATAATTAGCTTAAAGATATTAGCAAACAAGAAATATTTTAATTACTGTGATAAGAGATCAAGTAATTCTGATTAAACCATTTAATTCATAAATATTTCTCAAAAAAACGCTAAAGAATATTAAGTAAAAAACGTTATATAATAAGAAATTATATAATCGTATTTACTTGGTATTCATTGTTAGAAATGCATTTATATGTAATTTCTGCCAGCTTTAAGTTTTACAATTGTAAGAAGAGAGAAACTTCTATGGTGGGAATGCTACACTAAGTACTGATAATATTTAGTATGTGGTTTTCTAAACTCGAAAGCAATGGTTTTATCAGAATCGTTGCTTTTTTGTTTATATTATTTTATAATTAATATGGTGGTAGTATGAAGGCTTTGACAATAAAAGAACCATGGGCTAGTTTAATTGTAAATAAATATAAAGAATATGAGTTTAGAAGTTGGAAAACAAATTATAGGGGTAAAATATTGATTCATGCTGGATTAACTCTTGAACGTGATATGGTAGAAAGATTTTTGTGTTACAATTTAAACTATAAAATGGGGTATATAATAGGTGAGGCAACACTTGTAGATTGTATTGCTGTAGATGATAAATTTAATAATGAATTAAAAATAAAAAATCCTATTGTGTATGCTAAAAGCAATCACATAGAGGATTATGCTTGGAAATTAGAAAATATTAAAAAATATGAAAAACCTATTCCTGCAAAAGGAAAGCTGGGTTTATGGAATTATGAGGTGAGTAAAATGCATGAAATGAGATTAAATAATGGTCCATTTAATTCAATAAAAAGTGGTAGTAAGACAATTGAAATGAGATTAAATGATGAAAAGAGAAAATTAATAAAAATAGGTGATATTATAAAATTTATAAATAGAAGTACTGATGAATATATTACTACTAGGGTAGTAAAGTTACATCATTATAAAAACTTTGATGAATTATATAAACATTTTGATAAAGTATCTTTAGGATATAAGAATAATGAAGTAGCAAGCCCTAAAGATATGGAGTTGTATTATTCTATAGAAGAGCAAGAAAAGTATGGTGTACTGGGGATAGAGTTAACCTTGATGTAAACTTAATTTAATTTAAACTAAGTTTATTGAAATTATAACTAGTTAAATGGTATAATTAAATAAGAAAGGTGGTATCTTATGAATAAGAACAAAATTTTTGGGTATGTTGCTATAGGAGCTGCAGCGTTGTTGGTATTAAGTTTATTTTTACCTTATGTATCTATATTTTCAATAAGTAGAAGTCTATGGAAGGCTGAAGATCCTTCAAGAGTAGTTTTATTATTATTAAGTTTATTTGTTATTGTATTATATTTAATAAATAAAAAAACAGAGATGAGTTATATAACAGCTGGCTTTGGAACTTTTTATCAAATTTGTATGATAATTCAAAGTGAAGGTTTAGAGTATTTTTCAATAGGATTTTATTTAATGTTATTAGCTTCTATAACTATAGGTGTTATGACATTTCTATATGATGAAAAAAAATCACATGCTATAATAAATTTATCTTTTAATAAAGGTAATACAGTTAATTTACAACCAACACAATCCCAAAATAATAATCAAGTTCAACAACAAATCGTTGGATATGATCAAAATACAGGAAATCCAATTTATTCTAATAATAATTAGTAGTGAAAACTACTTTTTATTTTGATTTAAATAATATTCATCTAATGTAAGATTGTTTTTATATAAATAATAAGATAATTTAGTGCCAACATAGCGATAATGCCAAGGTTCATATTTAAATCCAGTAATGTGAAATTTTGCTTTAGGATATCTTAAAATAAATCCATATTTATATGAGTTTTTATTCATCCAAATAAATTCTTTAGTGTCTTCAAAATTATCATAATCAAGAGATGAATCTGCTACATCAACGGCTAAACCAGTTTGATGTTCTGAATGTCCAGCTCTAGCACTTGCCATATCTGCATAATAAATTCCTTTATTTAGGCAGTAATTATTATATAGTTTTTCTTGATAATCATAACTTCTATATGTAGATGTAGCTACTATATTTAATCCATTCTTTTTAGCGTCTTCAGCCATTTTTTCAAAAAATATTTTAGCTTCTTTTCTTAAATACTTATCCTTGCAAGCATATTTAATATCTAATAGTTCCAAATCATTTGGTACATATTCTTTCTCGAGTCTAATATTTTTATTTACTAATGTATCAATATCAACTTTATTTATTACTTTAATATCTTTATAAAAATTACCATTCTCTAAAATGATAAGTAATAAAATATAAATAACTTTTTCCATATAATCACCACTATATTATATGAAAAAAAGATAGAAATTCTATCTTAAAAAGTAAGCATAATATTCTTCATATGAAATATTATTTTCTTTTATGTATTTAGCAATATCTACTCCAACATAACGATAGTGCCATGATTCATATATATATCCAGTTAGATTTTCTTTATCTTTAGGAAATCTTAAAATAAATCCATATTTATAAGCATTTTTATCTAACCATTCAAATTCCTTTGTATTTTCAAATTCTCCAAATGATACATGATTTCCATTTGTAAGATCTGTAGAATAACCTAATTGATGTTCAGAGTATCCTGGCCTAGCAGAGTAGGTATCTGCAGCTTTAACACCATCAGCTTTAACATAGTTGTTATAAAGTATTGATTGAAAATTATAATCTCTATAAGCTGTTGTAATTTGTATAGTTAAACCTTCTTTTTTTGCAGCATTTGCCATTTTTTCAAAATTTTCATATGCAGTTTTATTTAGTTTAGCATTCCCACCAGGAACATTTATAATGTCTACTCCTGTATAATCACTACCTAAATAATAATACTTATTAACTAAAGTATACATCCCTTTAGAAATATCAGCAGGCATTGAATCATCATAAGATTTTTTATCTAAATTAGAGTTAACTTGAGCTACAATATCTTTAAAGCTCAAACTTTTATTTTTGTCATAATAACTAATATATCTATCTAAATTATCTATTATAAAATATTTCTCATTTACAAAGTTAATAGCAAGTTCATCAATATTACTATAGTTATTTATATATTTTATTATTCCATCTACATTATCATATTTATCTAATAAGTTCATATATTTATCAATATTTTTCTCAATAAAATCATTATTGTTAACAACATCCATAATTTTAGTATAATCAACTTTTTCATATTTTAAAGAATACTTCATATATAAATCTAGTTTATTTGAATTATAGTTATCACTATTAATTATATAACTTATATTCTTATTATACTTATATTTTTTTATAGTTTCTACTTCAGATTTAGTTAATTTATTTATCTCATTTATTTCAAGTTCATTATATCCTTTAGCTTTTAGAGAATCTTTGTTTTTATTACTGAAACATAAAATAAGTCCAATAATAATAAATAATATAAATAAAACAAGTACAACTTTTACACTTTTCTTTAATTTTTTCTTTTTTCTTTTCATATCATCACCTTAATTATTATATCATAAATTATAAAAAAAGGATATAAATCCCTTAATCTAAATAATATGCATAATATTCATCAAATGTAATATTATTTTCTTTTATGTATGTGGCAACTTCAACTCCAACATAACGATAATGCCATGATTCATAATTATATCCAGTTAAATATTCTTTATCTTTAGGATACCTTAAAATGAAACCATATTTATGAGCATTTTCTTGTAACCATTTAAATTCTTCAAACTCTTCAAATGTAGCGGCTCTAGAACCTGGAGCTTGGATATCTATTGCCATACCTGTTTGATGTTCAGAAAATCCTGGTTTAGCAGCAATCGCATCAGCATATTCCTCACCCTTAGAATTTTTATACATATTATAAATTTCTTCTTGATCTTCATAACTTCTAAAAGAAGAATTAATTATGAGTTTTAAACCAGCCTCTTTAGCAGCTTTAAACATTTTAATAAATTCATTATAAGTTTCACTAGTTAACATTTGATTTTCACCATAACTATATTGTTTACTTACAACAAACATTTTATCTGAATTATAAGTATTATCTAAATAATTAAATTTATTAGTAAGCATAAGAATACCTTTACTAATATCAGTTTTTTTAGGATCCTTATAAAATTCTTTATCAGCTCCTACATTCACTATAGCTATAACATCAGAAAAACTTTTATCGTTATTTTTATTATATTCTATATACTTTTTTAGATTCTTTTCTAAAAAATATTTTTCATTTATAATCTTTATTATATCTTTGTTATAATCTATTGATAGTAAATAATCTTTTGATGTGTTATCTAATTTTTCTATTTTGTTTAAATCATTTTTTACATATCCATGTTTTAATAATTTGTATTCATAAGTTTTATGATAATTAATAGTTTTTACTAAAAATATAACTCCTATAATAATACCTATTAAAATAATAATACCTAAAATAATTAAAGGCAGTTTTTTAAATTTTCTTCCTCTCATACCATCACCACTATTATTGTAACACATTTCTTACCAATTTTATACATTTTAAATAGAAAAAGTGTTATAATTAAATAGGTGGTTGTATGATAGGGATAATAGTAGCTGAAGAAAAAGAATTAGAAGAAGTACTTAATATAACATTGATAAAAAATAAAAGAGATATATTTGATAAAACATTTTATATTGGATCTATAAATAAAAAAGAAGTAGTTATTGTAAAAAGTAATGTAGGCAAGGTAAATAGTGCGAGGAGTGCTCAAATGCTTATAGATAATTTCGATATTAAGATAGTTATAAATATAGGTACATCTGGTAGTGTAGATAATAATTTAAATATTGGTGATGTTGTTGTTGCAGATAGATTATATCAATATGATTTTGATGTAACAGCTTTTGGAAGAAAATTAGGTGAAATAGAAAATATTGGTGAATGTATTTATACTGATAAAAATATATTGAACAAAATAAGTAAAGATTTAATAGTAGGTGGGATAGCTTCTGGAGATAAATTTATAACACGTATGGAAGATAAAACATTTATAAGAGGTAAATTTAATGTAATGTGTATTGAGATGGAAGGAGCAAGTATTGCTCAAGTGTGTTATTTATCAAATATACCATTCTTAGTGATTAGATCTGTAACAGATAAATTAGATGGTACATCAGAGGTTGATTTTGTTAAATTTTTGGAGTATTCATCACGTAAAGTAGCTAATATACTAAAAGATATAATAGAAGATATATAGTGTAAACTATGTATCTTTTTGTAAATAATCAGTAGAATTTACATAAAATTATTTGAATAAATTATAAATTATAGTAAAATTAAATTGTAAGGAGGATATTATGAGTATAATAAAACTAAAAAATGTATCTAAATTTTATTATAAAAAAGGTGTGATTGCTAGTGGATTTACTCGTGTTAATTTAGAGCTTAATATGGGTGAATTTGTAGCTATAACAGGAGAAAGTGGTAGTGGTAAATCAACCCTTTTAAATGTAATAAGTGGACTTGATACATATGAAGAAGGAGAAATGTATATAAATGGTGAAGAGACAAGCCATTATACAGAAAAAGATTTTGAAGATTATAGAAGAAAATATGTAGGTAATATTTTTCAAAATTTTAATTTAGTAAATAGTTATACAGTATATCAAAATATAGAACTTGTATTATTATTGAATGGTAAAAAGAAAAAAGAAATAAAAAATGAAGTTCTAAGCTTGATAAAAAAAGTAGGTCTTTATAAATTTAGAAGAACTAAAGTGTCTAGATTATCAGGTGGACAAAAACAAAGAGTAGCTATTGCTCGTGCACTTGCAAAAGATACACCTATGATAATAGCAGATGAGCCAACTGGTAACTTAGATAGTAAATCGGCTCGTGAAATTATTAAATTATTAAGTGAAATATCTAAAGATAAGTTGGTTGTTGTAGTAACACACAATTATGAGCAAGTAGAAGAGTATGTAACTCGTAAAATAAAAATGCATGATGGACGTATTTTGGAAGATAAAAAAATCAAAGAAAAAGAACTAGTTACAAATGTAAAAGAATCTTCACATAAAACAATAACACATTTAAATAAGGTTAGATTGGCTCTTAGAAATACATTTAATATAGTACCTAAATTCTTATTAATACTTTTAGTTTATTTATTTATAGTTGTTTCATTAATCAGTGAATATGCTTCATTTAAAGAACAAGAGTATATAGAATCTAAATCAGGAGATAATTATATATTTAATAATATAAGTGATGCTAGAATTGTACTAAAAAAGAAAGATAGAAGTGCTTTTACTAAAGAAGATTATGAATCTATAAAAAGGCTAGATAATATAGATTATATAGTTTATAATGATTTACTTCTAGATTCTTATATAAGTTTAAGTGATGATGCTAATTTTGAATTTGGTGGAAGTGTTAATGATATAGCTAATTTTAGAGGAAATCTAGATGTAGGTAGAATGCCTAATAATCCTAATGAAATAGTTATAGAGGGTAGTAAATATGACTATTATTTAGCAACTACTAGTGAAGAACTTATGAATCATGATTTGTATTTTAGATCATTTTATGGTAATGATCTAGATAAATCAAATAAATTAAGAATAGTAGGAATTAAGTATAATGAAAATGAGAATGATTACAATTACAGATTTTATGTAAATGAGTCTATAATAAATAATTTTTCTTTTCAAACTAATCAAAGTTTTAGTACTGTAAAATATTTATTTCAAAATAAATATTATGATACAAATAATTGGAATCCATCAAATAGAATAACTTATAATTCTAATGTAAGTGATGGATATGCATATATATCAGATGATAATAATTATATATGTCCTAAAGAAAATTGCATAAACGAACAAATTATAATAGAAGTAAAAAATCTATATTATAAAGATAGTATAGATTTAAGAGTTAATAAAGTTTATAATAAAAAAACAATGCCTTCATTACTTGGAATAGATAATTATGAAGAAGTTAATGGAACTATATTTATAAGTGTTAATGATTATAATAGTTTATTTAATAAAGATAATTATCAAAGTAGTGTATTTGTAAAAGATGTTAAACTACTAGATAAAACAGCAAGTAAGTTAGATGATTTAGGATTTAATGTATTACCAATAAAGAATACTTTAGTAAGTTCTGGAGGACAACAATTTATAAAAATTTTAAGTACAGTAGTAACAATTATTTTAGTTATAGTATTATTCTTTATTTCTTATTTTGTAATAAGAGTAATATTAAAATCAAGAAACAAATATTTTTCAACAATAAGAATACTTGGAGCAACTCAAAGTACAGCTAGACAATTACTTATATTAGAGCTTTTTATAGTATCTAATATAGCATTCTTTTCATTTTTAATTTTTGTATATATGTGTAGTTTAAATATATTTGATGTAAAATTTGTACATACAATTATTAATTATTTAAAAGTTAAAGATTATATTATTTTATATATAATACTTATAACAATGTCTTATTTAATTAGTATGAAGTTTGCTAAAAAACTATTTAAGAAAAGTGCGATGGTAACACTCGGAGAGGAGGTATAAAATGATAATACTAGATAAAGTTAATAAATACTTCAATAAGGGTAGAAAAAATGAAGTACATGTTATTGATAATACAACTCTTACTTTAGGAGATACTGGACTTGTCGCACTTTTAGGTCCTAGTGGATGTGGAAAGACTACATTACTTAATACTATAGGTGGATTAGACAGAATAAAAAGGGGAAAAATAATAATAGATGGTAAAAAGATTAGTAGTAGATCTTATAGAAAAGTAGATAAAATAAGAAATTTAAATATAGGTTATATATTTCAAGATTATAAATTAATTGATAACTTAAGTGTTTATGATAATGTTGCTTTAGTACTTAAAATGATTGGTATTAAAGATAAAAAAGAAATCAAAAAAAGAGTAGAATATGTACTTGATAAAACAGGAATGTTAAGATATAAAAGAAGACCTGCTAGTATGTTATCAGGTGGAGAAAGGCAGAGAGTAGGTATAGCGCGTGCTATAGTAAAAGATCCAAGTATAATTTTAGCAGATGAACCTACAGGAAATTTGGATAGTAAGAATTCACTTGAAATCATGAAAATAATTGCTTCAATTTCAAAAGAAAGACTTGTAATACTTGTAACACATGAACAAGATCTCGCACATTTCTATGCATCAAGAATAATAGAAATAAGCGATGGTAAAATAATTCGTGATTATGAAAATGATATAGAAGATGCTCTAGATTATAAAATGGATAATTCTTTTTACTTAAAAGATTTTAAAAATAACAGTAAATTAAAAGAGAATAATGTAGATATAGATGTTTATAGTGATTCTTTTAAAGAATTAAAATTAGATATAGTTCTTAAGAATGGTAATATTTATATTAAAAGTAATACGAGTGATAAAATAGAAATAGTAGATGAGTCATCTAGTATAGAATTTATAGATGATAATTATAAAAAAATAGAGAAAAAAGATATAGATACTTATAAATTTAAGTTTAATGATATAATAGATAAAAATATAAAAAAGAAATATTCATCTATATTAAATCCAATAACACTCTTAATAAATGGATTTAAAAAAGTATTTGATTATACATTTTTAAAAAAGATACTTTTAATAGGTTTCTTAGTATCAGGTTCGTTTATAATGTTTGCAACCAGTAGAATTTGTTCTACATTTAGGGTACCTGATGAAGATTTTGTTAAATATAATAAAAATTATTTATTAGTAGAAAAAAAGAAAATAAAAGTAGAAGACTATTTGAACTATGAATCATTAGATTATGTAAATTATATATTACCAGGAAGTTCTATTGTTAAATTTAATTTAAGTTTAGATGATTATTATCAATCTATTAATAATAAAGAAAATTTAACAGGTTCTATAACTTCTATAGATACGATAAGTAAAGAGGATCTAATATTAGGTGTAATGCCAGAAAATAGTAGTCAAATAGTAGTAGATAAATTAACTATTGAAAATATGTTGAAAAGGTCTGAATTACTAACTATGATAGGTATTAATGATTATACTAAATTATTAAATAGAATAGTTAATATTCCTAATGTAGGAAACTTTGAAATAGTAGGTATAACAAACTTTAAAAGTCCTTCTATATATGTAAATAAAGATTCTATTATAAATATAATATATAATAATAAAGATTCTAATGAATATAGTGTAGAAGAAAGTGAATTAACAGGTATACAGGATTATAATTTATTTAAAGATAAAATAGAATTAAAAGAGGGTAGATATCCTGAAAATAATTATGAGACTATAGTAAATATAAGTAATAAAGAATCAATGAAATTAAATAAAGAAATATCTGAAAAAGTAAATGATACTAAGCTTACAGTAGTAGGATATTATTATAGTAAAGATAATTTAGATATGTATTTAGTAAATAATAATACTATTAAATATAATTTAATAACAAAAACATCAAATATGGTATTATATCCAAAAGATAAAAATGAGACTATTAATAAATTTAGAGAATTTAATTTAAATATAAAGGATAGTTATGAATCAAGTAAGGCAGAATATAAAAGAGCTTTAGATGATAATAATAAAAGTGTTATAGTAGTATCAAGTATAATGATTTTAATATCACTAATAGAAATGTTTTTAATGAGTAGATCTTCATTTTTATCTAGAATAAAGGAAATTGGTATATATCGTGCGATAGGTGTTAAAAGAATAGATATTTATAAAATGTTTTATGGTGAAATATTTGCTATTACAACATTAGCTTCATTACCAGGAATTATATTTATGGCATATTGTTTAAGTTTAGTTACTAAAATTAAATATTTAAAAGGTATGTTTGTAATAAATCCTTTGGTAGTAATTATAGCTATAGTATTTGTTTATTTATTTAATTTAATTATAGGACTTATCCCTGTATTTAATGTAATAAGAAAAACTCCAGCTCAAATATTATCTAGAACAGATGCAGAATAGAAACTTAATGTTTCTTTTTTTATAAGCTTATAAATATTTACAACAAAAATTGTATATGATAAAATAATTGCAACGGAAAGTTTACAAAAAGAAAATGATAATTGGTGTTGCACATCCTCATAAAAAATATATAATTGTAACTGGAGGTGGAAATATGAGATTTTGTGATAAACTTGCAAAATTAAGAAAAAATAATAATTTAAGTCAAGAACAACTTGCAGAAATGATGAATGTATCAAGACAATCAATTTCTAAATGGGAGAGTGGTTCTACATATCCTGATATGGATAAAATGTTACAACTTTGTAAAATATTAGACTGTAAATTAGATGAATTAATGGATGATGGTGTAATAGGTAATGTTGAAGCAAATAAAAAAAGAGATAATATATTTAATAAAATCTTAAATACAATTACAAAAATATATAATATGTTTTGCAGTATGACTACACAAGAAAAATTTAAATGTTTATTAGAACTTTTCTTTATCGCTTTTATAGTATTTATACTTGGTAGTATTATTAATATGATATGTGGTAAATTAGTTTATAATTTATTAAATATTATTCCTTTTTATTTTAGTTATAGCTTTATAGATTTTATAAATTCTATACTAGGATTTATAATAAATATATTTGAACTTATAATTATATTTCATTTATTTAAAGTTAGATATTTAGATTATTACATAATAGATAATAAAGAAAATAATAATACATATATAGAACCACAAAAAGAAAAAATAATTATAAGAGATTCAAAATATTCTAATGATAATATTTTAAAAAGTATAAAGAAATTAATAAAAATATGTATAAAAATATTTTTAATATCTATAATATTCCCAATTATGTTTGTATTCCTTTTAAGTATATTTGGATTTATATTATCTATGTGGCATATAAATTATGGAAAGATATTTGTATTTGGTACGATTTTGTGTTTGGCAACTTCTTTATTTATATACGTAATAATAGAATTTATATTTAAATTTATATTTAATAGAACACAAAATTTAAAAAGATTATTTATTATGTTTATATGTAGTTTGTCTTTAATAGGTATAACTTCAGGAGGTATTTTTCTATCTACATTAGAATTTAAATATGTAGATGAAAATGCATTAGAAAAGCTTGAAAAACATACTGTAACTAAATATATAGATATGGAAGATGATGTATTAATTTTTGATTGCAGAAATATAGAATATAAAATAGATGATTCTATAGATAATATAAAGTTTGACATAAATTATATAGATGATTTTGATTATTATTTATATTATAATAAAATATACGAAATAAATAATCATGAGAAAGTATATTTTAGTTTATTAGATTTTAATATAACTAAAAAAGATTTTCCATATAATGAGATATATAATATATTTATTAATGATATAAAAAACAAGATTATTAGAAATTATAGAGATACAAGTGAAGATAAAATTATTGTAACTCTTTCACAGAAAAATTATGATAAGCTAAAACATAATCAAGAAAAGTATGATTATATAATAAATAATTAATTTGAATTTTTTTAAAACCTTTCTCATATTTTTTATTAGAGGTGAAATATGAAAAAGGTTTTTGTTTTATTTATAGCTTTATTTTTATTTCTTCCAACATTAAAAGCAGAAGAAAATAATACGCTTGCTAAAAGTGCAAAGAGTGCAATTTTAATAGAAGAAAGCACAGGACAAATTTTATATGAGTTTAATTCACATGAAAAACAAGCTCCAGCATCTATGACAAAAATGATGAGTTTAGTTTTAATAATGGAAGCAATAGAAAAGAATGTAATTAAATGGGATGATATTATTACTGTATCAGAAAATGCATCTAGTATGGGAGGTTCTCAAATTCTTCTTGAAACTGGAGAGAAAATGAGTGTAGATGACCTCATTAAAGGTATAACAATTGCAAGTGGAAACGATGCGGTAGTCGCACTAGCTGAGGCAATTGCTGGAACTGAGGAAAACTTTGTTAAAATGATGAATGATAAAGTACAACAATTGGGTCTAAAAGATACAAATTTCAAAAATTGTCATGGATTAGATGAAGAAGGACATTATTCTAGTGCATATGATATGGCTTATATAGGTAGGGAACTTGTTAGACATCAAAAAATATTAGATTATTCTAGTATATATGAAACATATTTAAGAGAAGGAACAGATAAAAAAATATGGTTAGTGAATACCAATAAACTTGTAAGATTCAAAGATGGAGTAGATGGTCTTAAAACTGGATATACAAAAGAAGCAGGTTTTTGTCTTACAGCGACCATGAAAAAAGATGGTATGAGAGTAATAGGTACATTAATGGGCGAACCAGATAGTAATACAAGGAATAGTGAAATGTCATCTATGTTAGATTATGCTTTCGCACAAGTAGGATTAAAGAAAGTTTTATCAAAAAATAGTGTAGTTGAAAAAATAACTTTACCAAAAGCAAAAGTAGATAAAATAGAGGTAGTACCTGTAAAAGATGTAAACGTTTTATATAAAAAAATAGAGGGAGAAATAACTCCTACATATGATATAAAATTAAAAGATGTAAAATTACCAATAAAAAAAGGAGATGTAGTTGGAACTTTATATGTACAAAATAACGATGATATTATAAATGAAATAGATCTAACAGTAAAAAAAGATATTGATAAATGTAATTTATTAGAACTTTATATAAAAAATTTAAAAAATATATTAGTTGGTAATATAAAATTTAATTAATCAATACTTAGAATACTAATCGTTAAATCAATCTAAAGTGCACAACTTCTGTGCACTTTTCTTTTTAAAAATGCAAAAAATAAAAATAATTGAGGAAAATTCAAAAAAAGTATTGACATATAATTTATAAAAGAGTAAAATCAAATTAAATTTTATTTGGAGGAATGCTATGAATAATTTTATAATTAATAAAAATGTTGTTATAAAATTCAGTATTAGTGAAAAAATGGCTAATACAATTTATTCTTGCTCTTGCTGCGTAAAAAAGAATAATATAAGTATGTTTAACGGTGATAGAAATTAATAATTAATTTTTGTCGCCGTTTTTTGTTAGTTAGGAGGTGCTGTAATGAATAATTTAACATTACAAGATTTGGTTGATAAACTTAAAGAATATATTCCTGAAGAAATTGAAATAGTTAAAAGGGCGTATAATTATGCTGCTAACTTACACTCGGGACAAATGAGACAAAGTGGAGAACCTTATATAATTCATCCGTTAAATGTAGCATATCTTCTTGCTGATATGCATGCTGATAGAGATACTATATGTGCTGGCTTATTGCATGATACTTTAGAAGATACAAATATTACAAAAGAGGCAATTGCGGATGATTTTAATAAAGAAGTAGCAAATTTAGTTGATGGGGTAACTAAAATAAGTAAACTGAATTTTTCTTCTAAGAATGATCAAAATATGGCAAATACTAGAAAAATAATTACAAGTCTTACTTCAGATGTTAGAATAATAATAATTAAACTTTCAGATAGACTTCATAATATGAGGACATTACAGTTTAAATCAGAGTTTAAACAAAAAGAAAATTCTATGGAGACTATGGATATTTTTGTCCCTCTTGCTTATTATATAGGTGCTTATAGAATTAAATCTGAATTAGAGGATTTATCTTTGCAATATTTATATCCAGATAAATATAAACAAATTGAAGAAATTAAATATAAAATAGAAGAAGATAGTAAATCTTGTCTACAAGAAATGTTTAGTACAATAAATAGTATATTATCAGATAATAATATTTCTAATGTAATAAAAGTTAGAACTAAAAATATTTATGGAATTTATAAAAGAATAAATGAAGGACAGAAACTTT
>OIYS01000351.1_pt1 | contig 33994 bp, 29 predicted proteins | sample 1588271 | NCBI WGS metagenome assembly OIYS01 (sample SAMN03283286) | human gut metagenome | biome: human-associated habitat; material: feces | host: Homo sapiens | place: Peru | collected 2012
TCTACCCAGACAACCCCATTAACCTCAAGGCGATAATCTTCGCGATGATAATCGTTGGCGCGGTCGGCGCGGTGATGGACGTCTCGATGTCGATATCGTCCTCGCTTTACGAATTAAAGCAGAAATCCCCGCATATCAAGCCGCCGGAGCTTATGCGCTCGGGCTTCACGATAGGCAGGGATATGATGGGCACCATGGCGAACACCCTCGTGCTCGCCTATATCGGCAGCTCGCTGACCTGCGTGCTGCTCATGGTCGCCTACAACGCGAATATCGAGCAGGTCATAAACAAAGAGGTCATCATCGCCGATGTCCTCCAGGCGCTCGCCGGCAGCATGGGCATGCTGCTGACTCTGCCGCTCACCAGCGCGGTATGCGCCGTTATCTATTACAAAAAGGAGGGTTCGGGCAATGCCTCTGACAAAGATGAGCCCGCTGCTGCAAAAAGCGGCGAATGAAGGTTACGCCGTCGGCAGCTTCAGCGTAGCGAATATGGAGATGGTGCTCGGCGTGCTCAAAGCCGTTGAGGAGACCGAAAGCCCCGCCATAATCCAGATAGCCGAGGTGCGCCTTAAGCAGTCCCCGCTCGAGGTGATAGGCCCGCTGATGGCGGCCGCCGCCAAGAGCTGCAAGATGCCCGTGGCAGTCCACTTCGACCACGGCAAGACCGAGGAGAAGATAACCGAGGCTCTTGAGCTCGGCTTCACGAGCGTTATGTTCGACGGCTCGCATCTGCCGTTTGAGCAGAACGCCGCCGAGACCGCAAGGATAAATTCGATAGCCAAGCGCTTTAACGCCGACTGCGAGGGGGAGATAGGCTGCGTCGGCGGCAGCGAGGACGGCAGCGAGAATATCGCCGTCAACTGCACCTCGCCCGTTCAGGCGCTGGAATTCTATAAAGCGACGGGCGTTGACGCCCTCGCCGTTGCGATAGGCAACGCCCACGGCAACTACAAGCAGGCGCCGAAGCTGCGGTTTGATATCCTTGAGGAGACGGCGGGTCTCGTTCCCGTCCCTCTGGTGCTCCACGGCGGCACGGGCATACTGCCCGACGACTTCCGCAAATGCGTGAGCCTCGGCATCAGGAAAATCAACATTGCCACGGCGACCTTTGACAGCGTTGAAGCGAGCGTTCGCTCCGCTTACTCCGGCGGCAAAATCGGCGGATACTATGACTTGCAGGCCGCCGAGGTCGAGGGGGCGTATCGCAACGCCCTGAAGCATATAGAGATATTCGGCTGCGCCGGTAAAGGTAAAAATTAATTGAAAGGTGACATATATATGAGCTACATTGAATTTGACAACTCAAAGCCCCTTGACGTCATCCCCATAGGCAGGATCGCCATCGACTTCAACCCCACCGATATGAATAAGCCGCTCTCCGAGAGCAGCAACTTCAACAAATACGTCGGCGGCTCGCCCGCAAATATAGCTGTCGGCCTTGCAAGGCTCGGCGCAAAGTGCGGCTTCATCGCCCGCGTGTCCGACGATCAATTCGGCGACTATGTGGAGAATTATTTCAAGGCAGACGGCATTGACGTCTCTCACGTTTTCCGCTGCGAGCACGGCGAAAACCTCGGCCTTACCTTCACCGAGATACTCAGCCCCACACAGAGCAGCATTCTGATGTATCGCGACGGCGTTGCTGATCTGCAAGTCTGTGTTGACGACGTAGATGAGGATTATATCAAACAGGCAAAGGCCGTTGTCATCTCCGGCACGGCTCTGTGCGCAAGCCCGTCAAGGGAGGCTGCGCTCAAAACGCTCTTCCTCGCAAAGAAAAACGGCGTAGTCGTGATATTCGACATCGACTACAGGAGCTACACCTGGAAAAATAAGGACGAAATATCGCTCTATTACTCCATCGCCGCCAAAAACAGCGACATCATCCTCGGCTCGAGAGAGGAATTCGACCTCACCGAGGCGCTCGAGGGCGTTTGCTCAAGCGACGAGGAATCGGCCGCGCGCTGGTTCGGCTACGGCAATAAGATAGTCATAATCAAGCACGGCAAAGAGGGCTCGGTCGCCTATCTGAGCGACGGCTCGGCATATAAAGTCAAGCCCTTCCCCGTCAAGATGCTCAAGGGCTTCGGCGGCGGCGACGGCTACGCTTCGGCGTTCATCTATTCGCTGCTTCAGGGCAAGAGCGTGCCCGAGGCTCTCGAATTTGCAACGGCCTCCGCCTCCATGCTTGTCTCCGCTCACAGCTGCTCTGCTGCAATGCCCTCGGCTCAGGCGGTGCGTGAATTCATCGACAAGACCAAACCCGTCTCGGGCGAGGTCATCGAAAAAATAAAATAACTCAACAGGAGAAATACAAAATGAAGAAACTGCTCAGCATTTTCCTTGCAATTGTCACCGTGCTCACCTGCTCGGTATTTGCCTTTGCTGCCGACGGAGCCTCCGACGCTCTCAAATTCGGCACAGACGGCAAATTCAAGATAATGATGATCAACGACACCCAGGATGTCGGCAAGAATGCCAAAAGTGAGACCGCAAAATTCATCGGTATGGCTCTCGACCAGGAGCAGCCCGACCTTGTAGTATTCGTCGGCGACCAGCTTTCGGATATATATCCAAAGGCCTCCAAGGAGGACTATAAGCTCGCTATCGACCGCATTATCAAGCCTCTCCAGGAGAGAAACATTCCGTTCCTCGTGACCCTCGGCAACCACGACCATGACCGCGCCGACGTGATGAGCGAGGATGAGATGTTTGAAGTCTACGCTTCATACGACAACTGCCTTGCAGTCCGGGGCAGCACCGACCCGTTCACCTACAACGTGCCTATCTATTCCTCAAAGGACGGCAGCGTTGCGATGAACATCTACATGATGGACACCAACAACAAGAAGGACGGCGGCTACGAAGGCATACGCGCAAATCAGCTTGATTGGTACAACACCACCTCCGCCGCTCTCAAAGCGGCAAACGGCGGCGCAGCCGTGCCCTCGATGCTCTTCCAGCACGTCCCCGTCAAGGAAATCTACTCCTTCCTTAAAGAGTGCGATTGGAAGGACAACGGCGCTATCTACTCCCGCAGAGATCACAAATGGTATGTGCTCAACGAAGAAGTGGCTCAGGGCGATTTCGGCGAAGCCCCCTGCTCCGAGAACTTTGACGTGCAGACCGGCGAATATCAGGCATGGGTCAAGAACGGCGACATAATCGGCGCATTCTTCGCACACGACCACAACAATAACTTTGTCGGCACCTCCGCCGACGGCATCAAGATGGGCTACAACGGCGGCACAGGCTTCCGTGCCTACGGCGCCGAGTGCGGCAGGACGATTAGAGTTTTCAACTTCGATGAGAACGACATCGCAAACTATGAGACTCACCTGCTCTATTATCAGAACGTGACCGGTGAGGAAGCCTCCAACTTCTTCTTCGACACATTCTCCCCCGCCATCCTCAACCCCGTGATGAAGGTCGTCTACTTCCTCTTCGGCTGGGCGATCAAACGCTTCAAATAATCATCATCCGATCATAACCTAACCGCCAACCGCCCCTCTCCGAACGGAGAAGGGCGACGCAAAACCAAACCGACGGTGAAAATTAATATTTAATCAACATACTGGCTTCGCTTTTGAGCGGAGTCAGTTTTGTTTTCGGTTGAATTTTGTCATTGCTGCAAAAATGCATCAAATTCCAAACAGCGAATCGTCGTACGGCTCGGCGCACATGACCGCTATTAAGCATTTGAGGAGTTTAATGCTAAAACGCTCCCGTTTGTTCACTGTTAGATGCTTGCTTTTGCAAAAATATTCACGATTGTACTTGACAAGCGTTAACGAATGTGATAATATATGCTCGTAGCTACAGAAAAGTGTTAACGTTAGTTAACGAAAGGAGTTAGAAATGTTTATCGAAGAAAGACATCAGCAGATTCTAAAAATGCTTGCAGAGAAAGGGAGGGTATCAAATTCGGAAATTCAGGAAGCGTTTCAAATAAGCTATGACTCGGCAAAAAGAGACTTGCGGCTTCTTGAGGAGCAGGGGCTTTTGAAAAGAACACACGGAGGAGCGATACCGGCAAGGAAAGTCGGCGGATACACATTGACAGATATCGCTCCCAGTGAACGCTGCGCGGACATTAAAGAAAATTATCTGAGAATAGCCAAAGAAGCCGCTAAGATGATAGAAAAGGACGATGTAGTGTATATCACAAATGCAAGCGTGGGCTATCTTATGGCGCAGAATATCGGTGACATAAGCTGCACCGTGGTTACCAACTCAATTTCCATTGCAGAAGTATTAAGAACAAGAAAGGATATAACGCTTATTCTTGCAGGCGGAGAAATGCAGAAAAACGGGTGCTTCTATGACTGCTTTGCGCTATCATTGCTGAGGAGGCTCCGTTTTGACAAGTGCTTCATCACATCTGCCTGCGTTTCGCCGGAATTCGGTCTCTCTGTTCAAAAATCGAGGAGTGTTGAGCTGACAAACACCGTGATTGAGAATTCAAAGACAGTTTTCGGTCTGTATCCGGTTGAGAAAATAGGCTTCGATTCGATTATCAGCATTTGCCCCGCAAGCAAACTCAGTTGTATTATTACGGACAGCGAGACTTCCGAGGATGATCTTGCGAAGTTTGAAGAACTGGGAGTAAGCGTAAAAATAGCCGATCAATTATATCAAGAAAATAAGACAATTTGAGTAAAGTAACAAAAAACTGTCGTCCTTCATTGAAGAACGACAGCTTTTTGCGTTGAGAATGCTGCCGGAAAATTGAGGTTGTCTGTCAGAGGGAGCCGACTTGACTGCAAGCCGACAATTATATAATCGCAGATCGACGATTTTATCGTAGGGGATGACGTCCTCGGCATCCCGCAAGCAAAACCGTAATGTAAATTGAACATCGTAGGGGGCGAACTGCGTTCGCCCGCATAAAACTATCGAGCAGAGCGAGACGGATGAGGTGTGCCGCAGGCGGGTTTTACACACAAGCTGACAGTTATCTTCGCCTCCCATTTAGGGGAGGTGGCGCGGCTATGGCAAGCGCCGACTAATCGTTATTACGCTTCTCGACGGCTATTTCCCCGCCGCTTAACGCCCGAAATGCTCGGTAATACACAAAGTATTGCCTGCGCTTTCGGACATTTTCGGCGGTAAACTTTCTCGCCGATAATCATAATCCGATTTAATCGGCGCTTGCCTGCCGTGACGGAGGGTTCTCGGTTTAATATCAACCAAAACTCCCTCAGTCCTACGGACAGCTCCCTCAGGAGGGAGCCTGAGAAACGAGCAACAGTTTTATAAGTTAAGCACTCGGCCGACATACCGGCAACCAAGTCAATCCCTCAGTCAGCCTGACGGCTGACAGCTCCCTTTACACAAGGGAGCCTTTAACGTGCGTGATTTGTGGAACATATAGACAAATTTAGGTTTTGTCGTTGGTGAAAATCAATCCTCCGTCACGACTTTGTCGTGCCACCTCCTTCTCCAAGGAGGCCACTATAGCAGACAGCTCGGTGCTTTTTTATCGAACGACCACGCAAGTTTGCTTCGCCACGGTTGCTAATAATTATGGGCTCCTTTTGAAAGGAGCTGTCACGGAGTGACTGAGGATTGTCGGGTAATTTATAAAGGCAAAATATTGCCGAGAGTATAATAAAACAGCCTCCCTTAAGGGAGGCTGTTGCGTTATCAGACGTTATCCTGCGAATGGGCATAGAAATCGACGGGGAACCAACCTGCGGCGAAGGCGGGCAGGGTGTTCCTTGCCTCGGAGTAGAGCGAGGCGATGCACCTTATCGCCTCACGGTGCTCAAGCTCGATATCGGCGAGCTTGTCGGTCGGCTTGACCGACACGTCACAGCCGTTGACAATTATTTCAAGATTTTCGTCGCCGTTGACGCCGTGGATAAGCATCACCAGCGAGCCGTTGCCGAGCTTCATTCGCTGAGCCTTAACGGTGAGAAATGCCTCGATGAACGCAGCAAAATCAAAAATATTTATCATCTCGGAGTGTGTAAGCGAGCAGGAGGCGCAGATCTTTGCCATGTATTCGCAATTCTCCGTGTCATAGGGCGGCAGAGCGAAGCTCACCGAGTCGCGGCCGGAGGTCTCCATGGCGCAGATGATGAGGTCGAGCAGGTCGGTGCCGGGTGCAACCATTATCTCGGCAATGCCGCCGTCCCTTGAGAGGACGAAATAGCCCGCAAAGCTGCCGTCGGCAAGTGCGACATACGGGGTCGAACGCCAGCTCCTGAGAATATCCATATGCGCTTCGTCGGGGCGCACGGCGTGGAACGGCTGAGTTTCATACAATGCCTTAACCTTTGCAAGCAGCTCGGTATCCGCCTCGGTCAATTCACGGGCGGTGAGCGAGGTCTTGACCTCTCCGCCGAGCACATGGCGGATATTGCGCTTGTTTATCGAGAAGCAAACGCTCACGCCGGCAGGCTCGTAGCCGAAATAGCCGTAGCGCTGCCTGTGACCGCCGAGAGGCGAATAGACCGTGCCGTCGGCTTTCATTATGTCGAGGCAGGCGTTGAGCCTGTCTATCATGTAGCCCTTGCCTCTTGAATCTCTGGTGACTGCGACGTTGCCGATGCCGCCGACCTTCAGCTCCCTGCCCGCGGCGACGAATTTAAGCGGATATAGACCGATAGCAGCCTTTATATCCTCACCCTCCATGACTACAAGATTGTTGTAGGCGGGCTCGTATTTGTCCTTATAGAGCTTCGGCAGCAGCGACATGAAATCACGGCGGGGAGTTTCTTCATCATCAAAGAAGAAAACGTCGTCGAGCACCTCGATAAGCTGTTTTGTGTATTCCTTTTTTCCTCTTCCCTTGTATATTTCCACGTTAGTTCCTCCGAAATTATTATTTAAGATTTTTGAAGTCATTGTAGTTTAGCACGCGGAAGCTGCCCGAGCGTTTTGCCTTGACGCGGCGGCTGCGGAGCACCAGCAGCACTATGAGAGCCGCAAGGACCGCGACGGCGGCAATGCGGAATATCCACGAGCCGAAGAGCGCTTGCAGCTCCGTGCCGATGAACGCAAAGAAGCTGCGCTTTATCTGTGAGCGGGAGACAAGGTCGATCTCGCGGATGACCTTGCCAGCGTAAAGCACTCTGCCTTTACAGATGACCTGTCCCTCTTTTATCGGAGCATTGACCGATTCGGGCACGGTATCGGGTATCGTCTCTATCAGCAGGCTGCCCGAATCCGTCCCCGTCGGCACAAGGCTGTAGACCGTCTCGGCGGGCACGAGGCTGACGAAATCGGTGGTCCTCGCATATTTGACGGGGATCTCCGCGACTATCTTCTCGGGGTCGCAGACCGCAACAAGGCGGATATTCTTAAACGCCCACTCAAACATCTTTTTGCAGTCGAGGAAAGCGCCGTTCTCCTCCACACCGTCACGGTCGACATCCTCAAATATCGAGCGCATCGCAACGCCGATATAGTTGTAGCCGTCGTTGGAGGCGAGGGTCACTACGCAGCGCCCCGCCTGAGAAGTCGTGCCCGTCTTGCCGCCCTTGACATACTTGCAGTAGTAGTCCTTGTATGCGCTGTTGAGCATGAAGTTGGTCGAATGGATGGTGCGCTCACCCTGCATATTGGTGGCGGGCAGAGTGTATGAATTCTTGCCGACTATCTCGGCAAAAGCGGGGAATTCGAGAGCATATTTGAAGAATTTGGCTATATTCTCAGCCGAAACATACTGATCCTCATCGTCAAGGCCGTGAGGGTTGACAAAGTGGCTGTCCGTGCAGCCGAGACGCTCGGCAAGCTCATTCATTTTGGCGATGAACGCCGCCCTGTCGCCGTTCGTGACGTAGTTTGCGAGGGTGGTCGCCGCCTCGTTGGCGCTCTGGAGCAGCAGGCAGCAGAGCATATCATAGAGGCTGAGCGTTTCACCCGCCTTGAGGCCGCCGAGTGAGCTGCCCGTGCCGTCAAGCTCATGCAGGCTCTGCTCCGTCACCGTGACGGGGGCGGTCAGGTCGCTGCAATTCTCGAGCACTACGCAGGCGGTCACTATCTTAGTAAGGCTTGCGGGCGCTGACTGCATCGTCTCGTTCTTTGCGAATATTACCTCGCCGTTGTCGGCGCTCATTAGCAGCAGGCATTCGGAATAAAGCCCCAGCTTCTCCATCTCGGCGTCATAGGCCGCGCCGGCGGGTATGAATACGGAAAGGATCACAGTGACGGCGCATAAAATCGAGCAAATTACTTTTCTCATATGTTATTTCTCACCTATAAAATTATTTATGACACTCCGTTCAGTATATCATATAATGAGGGAAAAATAAACAGCAAAAATGAATTTTTTGTTTCTTCGGCTCTTTATCCTTGATTTTTTCGCCGCATTGCGTTATTATTTAAGGTAGCACATAAAAAAGGAGCTTCCGTATGGTTTACGTTACCGGGGATATGCACGGCGATATAGCCCGCTTTGATTCCCCCGCTGTAAAACGCCTTAAAAAGGGCGATACGCTGATAATCTGCGGCGATTTCGGCTTCGTTTGGGATAACAGCAAGGCGGAGCAAAAGACGCTGAAGAAACTCGGCTCAAAGAAATATAACATTTGCTTTATCGACGGCACTCACGAGAATTTTGAGCTGTTGAACGCTTACCCCGTCACCGAGTGGTGCGGCGGGAAGGTGCACCATATCTGCGGCAATCTCTATCACCTGATGAGAGGGCAGGTCTTCCGTATAGACAACATGACCTTCTTCACCATGGGCGGCGGCGAAAGCCCCGACATTGATATCCGCTTTGAGGAGAACGCCTGGTCGAGGGAGGAATTCCCCAGCCGCGAGGAGCTGCTTGAGGGCGCTGCCAATCTCGAGAAGCAGAATTGCAGGGTCGATTATATTATCACCCACGAGCCGCCCGTCAAGATAAAGAGCTTCCTGATGCTCAAGGATTCGGAGACGGCGAGCGTCACGGGTCTCAACACCTATCTTGAGGAGCTGTCGGAATCCTGCCGCTTCAGGCGCTGGTTCTTCGGCTCAATGCATCTCGATAAATATATCTCCGCCTCCCACGTTGCGGTGTTCCAAAACGTGATAAACGCGATAACGGGCGAAGTGGCGAGATAAATCTGAACTATTTGTTAAAATTCACCTGCGCCTCTTGACTTTTCGGTCGGGAGGCGTTAAACTTCAAAAGAAAGTTAAACGATTAACTATTAACCGACTAATTAATTGCCGATAATAATGAAAGGAGCGATAGTCATAGATAAGGAAATGTGCCGCCGCACCGTCCGTGAGCTTTGCAGAGTAGGGCTGCTGCACCGCTACAGGATATCAATGGCGGTGTCGCACCTGCACCTCTACCGCGGGCAGCCGGAGCTGATGGAGTATCTGATAGCGCACGGGGACTGCTCACAGGTGGAGCTTTCAGAGGCGCTGGGCGTTTCGCCCGCAAGCGTCGCCACGAGCGTAAAGCGCCTTTGCAAGGCAGGCTTCGTCGAGCGGCGTGAGGATGAGAACGACCGCCGCATAAACCGCCTGAGCGTTACCGAGAGCGGCAGACGGGCGTTTATGGCGGGGCGCAAGGAATGCGACAGGATAGACGATATTATGTTTGAGGGCTTCACGGAGCAGGAGACAGAGCAGCTGCTCGCCATGCTCAGCCGTATGGCCCGCAATCTCTCGGTCGGCGAGCTGAGCGAGAGAGAAATGATGAAAGATATTATTAAAAAGGAAAAGGAGAGGGATGAAAATGATTAAAGCCATAGTCTCAAAGACCAAGGGCTACAGGCTCGTTTCCGTTCTTTCGCCGCTGATGATACTCATTGAGGTGCTCATGGAGGTGCAGCTCCCATTCGTCATGTCGGATATGGTGAATACCGGCATTCAGGGCGGCGCGGGCATGGATTATATAGTCCGCCAGGGCTTCAAGATGATCCTCATGGCGGTCGCTTCGCTCGTGAGCGGCTCGCTGGCGGCAAGATTTGCGGCAAAGGCGGGCATGGGCTTCGGCTCCAACATCAGGGAGGCGGTCTTTGCCAAAATTCAGAGCTTCTCATTCTCGAATATCGACCGATTCAGCACCGCTTCGCTCGTGACGAGGATGACCACCGACGTCAACACCATGCAGATGGCGTATACAATGGCCTTGCGTATAGTCCTCAGGGCGCCGCTGCTGTTTGTTATGTCGTTTATTTATGCACATAGGATCAACGCCCCCCTTGCGAGGATATTTCTCATAGCTATCCCGTTTCTGCTGATATTCCTCGGCATTATGGGCAGCATCGCCCTGCCGAGATTCAAGCGGATGATGAAGAAATTCGACGGGCTGAATTCCTCGGTGCAGGAAAACCTCATAGCCATGAGAGTTATCAAAGCGTTTGTCAGAGCGCAGTATGAGAAGGATAAATTCAAGCTCTCCAACGACGAATTAAAGGACGCTTCGATATCCGCCGAGAAGGTGCTTATCCTCGCAAGCCCGCTCATGTCGCTGACGGTCTATGCCTGCATTATCTCGATATTCTGGATAGGCGGTCAGCACGTTATCGAGGGTGTAATGACGGTCGCGGATCTCACGGCGTTCATCACCTATGTCACTCAGATACTCATGTCGCTGATGATGATATCAATGATATTCGTCATGGGCGTTATGTCGAGAGCCTCGCTCACCAGAGTCATTGAGGTGCTAAATGAGCAGCCCGATATCAGCGACGCAGATGCAGACCCCGAGCTTCAAGTCGCCGACGGCAGCATCGACTTCGACGGTGTGAGCTTCAAATACAAAGCGGACGGTCAAAAGAATGTGCTCGACAATATCGACCTGCACATACGCTCGGGCGAGACGATAGGCATTATAGGCGGCACAGGCTCGGCTAAGACCACCCTTGTGCAGCTTATTCCGAGGCTCTATGACGTGACCGAGGGCGATGTCAAGGTCGGCGGCAGATCCGTCAAGGATTATAAGCTCGACAATCTCCGCAACGCGGTCGCCATGGTGCTGCAAGTCAACGTCCTTTTTAGCGGCACGATAGAAGAAAATCTCCGCTGGGGCAACGAGAACGCCACTATGGAGCAGATAGAGCAGGCTTGCCGCGTCGCTCAGGCACATGACTTCATCACCTCGTTCCCCGACGGCTACAACACCTACCTCGGGCAGGGCGGCGCAAATCTCTCGGGCGGTCAGAAGCAGCGAATTTGTATCGCGAGAGCGCTGCTCAAATCCCCCAAGGTGCTCATTCTTGACGACAGCACCAGCGCCGTGGACACCGCAACGGACGCTAAGATCCGCAGCGGCTTCAAGGCGAATCACGGCGACGTGACCACAATAATCGTGGCTCAGCGCATCAGCTCCGTTGAGCACGCCGACAGGATAATCGTGCTCGACGACGGCAGGATAAACGCCGTCGGCACTCACGAGGAGCTGCTCGGCACCAACGAGATCTATACCGAAGTCTATAAATCACAGCAGGAAGGGAGCGTGGCATAATGGCACCGCCGAAACACGGATTTCAGAAGCCAAAGAATGTCGGGGCGACCTTTGCAAGGCTGCTCGGCTACCTCGGCAAGTCCAAATTCCTGCTCATTCTTGTATTCCTGCTCGTCGCAATGAGCGCGGCAGCGGGAGTGGCGGGCACATATTTCATCAAGAGCATAACGGACGATTACCTGCTCCCGCTCGTCGGCAGCGGCATCACCTGTGAGCTGCTTGCCCCGCTGGCAAAGACGCTCGCCCTCCTTGCGGGCATATATATCGCGGGCGTGCTCAGCTCGTTCGGCTATTCGCGCATAATGCTCCAGGTCTCGCAGAATACGCTGAACACCATCAGAGCCGACCTCTTCAACCATATGCAGGATCTGCCCGTGAGCTTCTTTGACACCCACACTCACGGCGAGCTTATGAGCCGATATACAAACGACGTTGACGCTCTCAGGGAGTGCATCAGCCAGAGCCTCGTGCAGCTTGTCTCCTCCGTCGTGACGGTCATAGGCACATTCGCCATGATGCTGCGGCTCAGCCCGCTGCTCATGCTTGTGGTGCTCGTGATGCTTGTATTGGCGTTCGGCGCTATCAAATTCCTCGGCTCACGCAGCGCAAGATACTTCCGTGAGCAGCAGAAATGCGTCGGCGACGTCAACGGCTATATCGAGGAATTCATCGAGGGTCAAAAGGTAGTCAAGGTATTCTGCCACGAGCAGAGGGCGAATGCCGATTTCAGCGTGATAAACGGCAGGCTGCGCCACGCCTCGACCAATGCTCACACTTTTGCGAGCGTGCTGATGCCGATAATGGGCAATATCTCTTACCTCACCTACGCCGCGGTCGCTATGCTCGGCTCGGTGCTGATAGTCACTCTGCCGCAAGGCTCGTTCTTTGTCATCACCGTCGGCACTCTGCTGGCGTTCCTCACCTACACCAAGCAGTTCTTCCAGCCGATAACACAGATATCGCAGCAGTTCAACAATATCATTATGGCGCTTGCGGGCGCTGAGCGTATATTTGAGATAATCGACACCCCGCCCGAGGCGGATGACGGCTACGTTACCCTCGTCAACGCTAAAAAAGCACCCGACGGCAGCCTGACCGAGTGCAGCGAGAGGACGGGAGTTTGGGCATGGAAGCATCCGCACGGCGACGGCACGACAACCTATACCGAGTGGAGGGGCGACGTGCGCTTCCACGACGTCAGCTTCAGCTATGACGGCAAAAAGGCCGTTTTGAAGCACGTCTCGCTCTATGCGATGCCGGGGCAGAAGATAGCCTTCGTCGGCTCGACGGGCGCGGGCAAGACCACGATCACCAACCTTGTCAACAGATTTTACGATGTCACCGAGGGCAAGATAACCTATGACGGCATCAATATCAAGAAGATAAAGAAGGCCGACCTGCGCCGCTCAATGGGCATGGTGCTCCAGGATACCCACCTCTTCACGGGCACGGTCAGGGACAACATCGCCTACGGCAGGCTTGACGCGACGGATGACGAGATAGTGGCGGCGGCGAAGCTCGCAAACGCCGATTCGTTCATAACCCGCCTGCCCGAGGGCTACAATACGATGATAACCGGCGACGGCGTGAATCTCTCGCAGGGTCAGCGCCAGCTCCTTGCCATTGCGAGAGCGGCGGTAGCCGACCCGCCCGTGCTCATTCTCGACGAAGCGACAAGCTCGATAGACACGAGGACGGAACGCCTTATCGAGAAGGGCATGGATAAACTCATGGAGGGCAGGACGGTGTTTGTCATAGCCCATCGCCTCTCGACGGTCAGGAATTCCGACGCGATAATGGTGCTCGAGCACGGCGAGATAATCGAGCGCGGCAGCCACGACGACCTAATCGCGCAGCAGGGCAAGTATTATCAGCTCTATACGGGTCAGTTTGAGCTGGATTGAAAGGAGTACAGCATGAGCATAAATTCTGTCTGCGGCACACCTCATCCGTCTCGCTTTGCTCGATAGTTTTATGCGGGCGAACACAGTTCGCCCCCTACGATGTTCAATTTACATTACGGTTTTGCTTGCCGGATGCCGAGGACGTCATCCCCTACGATGAAATTGCCGATCTGCGATTATATAACTGTCGGCTTGCAGTCAAGTGACTCCCTCTCACAGACAACCTCAATTTTTCGTCAGCATTCTCGACGCAAAAAGCTGCCGTTCTTCGATGAAGGACGACAGCTTTCATTTTTGATATAATTTTCACAGATTATTTCATATAATCCGCGATTGCTTCGATATTGTCGGAGCGGAAATACAGTCTCGGCACACGTTTATTGATGCCGCAGAGTATTTCATAATTTATCGTGCCCGTTGCCGCCGCGACCGCGTCAACAGAGAGGGGGCTTGCGGGGTCGTCGTCAAGCACGGTGACGGTCATGCCTTCACGCACGCCGTCAACGCCCGAGACATCGAGCATACACTGATCCATACATATCCTGCCTATCACGGGCACGGTCGCGCCGCCCACGCGCATGAACGCCTTGCCCGAGAGCGCTCTCGGGTAGCCGTCCGCATATCCGACGGGCACTGTGGCGACCGCCGTGTCGCCCTCGCCCGTATAGATCCTGCCGTAGCTGACGGGGGTGCCGTCCGGTATGGTCTTGGTCATGGAGACGACAGTCTTCATTTTCATGGCGGGGATAAGGCTTATCTTGCCGTTAAGGAACTCCGACGGCATAAGCCCATAGAGGATTATGCCGGGGCGCACAAGGTCAAGGTGCATCTCGGGGTAAAGGATCGTCGCCGCCGAGTTGCAGCAATGCCTGAACGGGAAGGTTATGCCCTCGAATTCAAGGCTGCGGATAAGAGTGGTGAAAAGCTCGAACTGGAAGCGGGTGAACACCTCGCCCTCACGCTCGTCGGCACAGGCAAAGTGGGTGAATATTCCCTCGGGATAAAGCCCCGGCAGACGGCAGGCCTCGGCTATCTGAGAGATAGAGCCCGCGTCCGCCACGCTGTCACGGAACGCAAATCCGAGACGGCTCATGCCTGTATCCGCCTTGATGTGAATGCTCACCTGTACGCCGCTCTCCACGGCTTTCTCGGAGAGACTGCGGGCATATTCGATATTGAACACCGCCTGCGAGATGTTATTCACCGCAAGGGCGGCGGCATATTCAGCGGGAGTGTAGCCGAGAATGAGTATCGAGCAGTCGGCGTTCGCCGAGCGCACCTGCATGGCCTCCTCAAGATTCGACACGGCGAACCAGCGGCAGCCGCACTCGGAGAATTCCCTGACGGTATTCTCGACCCCGTGGCCGTAGGCGTCCGCCTTGACAACGGCGATTATATCGCAGCCGGGCGACAGGGTATTCTTTATCTCGTTGTAATTATGCCGCAGGGCGTCGAGGCTGACCTCGACCCACGTCCTCCTGAAATATTTTTTCATTTCAATGCCTTTCGTGCTTATCAGATGATATCGTTGAATTCAACGACCTTATTCTCTTTGCCGGATTCAAATATCGCCTCGACCAGCTTCAGAAGCCTGCGCTGCTGATCGTGGGTAACGATAATGGGTTCCTCGCCCCTGAGATATGCGAACACATTTTTGTAGTATTCGCCCCAGTCGGCCTTTTGGACGTCGAGAGGATACTCCTTGATGGTGTCGTCCGTCCTCGGCGCCATTGTCTTGGTGATACCTGCGCCCGCAACGATGGGCACGGCGTCCCTGTTTTCCCAATCGGAGACCATGACGGTCTTGCCGCTGCAATCCCAATCGTCAATGACGGAGGTGCCGTTCTCGCCGAGCATATACCAGAGCGGGAGCGAGATGAAGTTGCTCGTGGTGACCTCGACATAGAACGAAAGCCCGTCGTCAAAGATGAGGGTCGCTCTGAAGCCGTCGTCGCAATTCTCGTTGGTGACGTTGGTAAGCTCTGCATAGACGGTCTTGAGCTTGCGGGGCAGGGTCATCATGAGCGCCTGGTCGAGCAGGTGAATGCCCCAGTCAAAGACCATTCCGCCGCCGTGCTGCTTCTGATTGCGCCAGTCGCCGGGAATGCCTCTTGAGCCCTGCACGCGGGATTCGATCCTGAACACCTTGCCCAAAGTGCCGTCGTCAAGCAGCTTCTTCATGGTGAGGTAATCCTCATCCCAGCGTCTGTTCTGATGGACGGTGAAGAGCTTGCCGCACTCATTGGCGCAGGCGATCATCTCCTCAAGGTCGGCGGAGCTGAGGGTGACGGGCTTCTCGCTGATGACATTCTTGCCCGCCCTGAGAGCCGCCATGACTATCTCTTTATGGTAATCGTTGGGCGTTGCGACGGTGACAAGGTCGATACGCTCGTCGGCGAGCAGCTCCTCACGGCTTGCGAAAGCGTGAATGCCGTTCTCCTCGGCGACCTTATTCCTTGCGGGGTCGATGTCATATATGCCGATAAGCTCGGCATACTCGCCCATCTCTTCCTTTATCTTGCGGGTATGCCAGCTGCCCATGCCGCCGTAACCGATGACGGCAAATCCGAATTTTCCGTTAATCATAGTATTGCTTCCTTATTTCGCTTTGTAAAAATTTTAATTGAAACCACCGCTGCCCTCGCAGCCGCCGAAACAAGCAGGAACACACCCGCCTGCGCCAGCGCCGCAATGCCGTATTGCGCCTCCCCCGACACTGCGGGGAACAGCCTGAACGAAAACGACAGGTAATATACAAGTATCAATATGCAGGAGAGGGCAAAGCCGAGAATTCCCGCCAAAGTGAGCCTTGCAATGAGCCTGCCGTCAGCATTCTTCGGAGAGTGAAAAGCAGAACGATCGCAGAGATGACCGCACAAGCGGCGGCAATGAGCCACATCGCCCGCACAGACAGCTCGACCGCATAGGCGGAGACTGAGAATTCGCACAGCAATAAGCAGACGATCCCCATAACGAATCCGTCGATCAGGGACAGCGAAAATCGCTTCTTATCCATAATATACACTCCGATCCTGTCGGATCACACCCACCACATTGCGCCTGTAGGCTCGGTGACAAGCACATCCTTGAGGAACGAAACGGCCTTTGAGAGGCCCTCGTTCTGGCTCATGAGCGAATCCTCATGCTCAATGCTGATGGCGTAATCATAGCCGACCATACGCAGGTTGGAGATGATGTCCTTCCAATACGAATAGTCGTTGCCGTAGCCGACGGAGCGGAATATCCACGAGCGGTTGATCTCATCCGCATAGGGCTTGGTGTCGAGCACGCCGTTGACGGCGGTGTTGTACTTGTCGATCTTGGTGTCCTTTGCGTGGAAGTGGAATATGGCGTCGCCCATCTTGCGTATGCAGGCGACGGGATCCATGCCCTGCCAGATAAGGTGGCTCGGGTCCAAGTTTGCGCCTATCTCGGGGCCGACGGCCTCGCGCAGCTTGAGCAGCGAATCGGTGTTATAGACGCAGAAGCCGGGGTGAAGCTCAAGAGCTATCTTATTGACGCCGTGAGCCTTTGCGAACGCGACAAGGTCTTTCCAATAGGGAATGAGCACCTCGTTCCACTGCCACTCGAGGATCTCGCTGAAGTCATTCGGCCACGGGCAGACGACCCAGTTGGGGTATTTTGCGCCCTCGTGGTCGCCGGGGCAGCCGGAGAAGGTGTTTATCTGATGCAGGCCGAGCTTCTCGGCGAGCAGAATGGTGTTCCTGATGGTCTTGTCATACTCAGCGGCAAGCTCCTTGTTGGGGTGGACGGGGTTGCCGTGGCACGAAAGGGCGCTTATCTCCATGCCGTATTCGGCAATGAGCGCCTTGAACTCCTCGAGCTTATGCTCATCGGCGAGCAGAGTCTCGGGGTCGGCATGGGCGTTGCCGGGGTAGCCGCCGCAGCCTATCTCGACCATCTCGATGCCGAGGGATTTGAAATATTTAAGGGATTCCTCAAGAGAGAGGTTTGAAAGAAGCGTTGTAAAAACTCCGAGTTTCATATTGTCCTCCTTAGATAAGTGATTTGAGATAATTCAGGCTCTCTGTGACAGCGGCCGCATCGTCGTTGTCGTTATCCTCATTCTCGATGATGAGCCACTCCATGCCCATCTCCTTCGCCGCCTTGACGACGGTGGGGATATCGCACTGACCTCTGCCGATGACTATCGGCTTGCCGTCGATACCGTCCTTGATATGGAGGTGGACTATATTATCCCTGTGAGCCATGAGGAATTCATAGTTATCCATACCAGCAACGAAGCTCCAATAGGTATCTATCTCGAGCGAGCAGAGGCCGCCGATTATATCTATGGGCATCGAGCCGTCGTCAAACTTTTTGAATTCCTCGGTGTGGTTGTGATAATAGACCTTCATGCCGTATTTATCCATGGCATATTTCTGAGCGTTGCCGAGCACTGTGCCGGTGTGAACGCATTCCTCGACCGTGTCGTGGGGTGCGCCGCCGACGCCTATCGCCTTGACTCCGAGAGTATGCTGAAATTCGATGGTATCGGCGAGCTTGTCGCTCTCAAAATTCTCAATGCCGATATGGCCGCCGACCGCGACGAGACCCAGCTCATCGAGCTTGGCTTTAAGCTCCGCCGCCTCGGCGCCGAAGTAGCCCGCGAATTCAACGCCGTCATAACCCGCGGCTTTGATATCCTCGAGAGCCTTAAAAAGGCTGTCTTTATCGTTTATGTAGTGTCTGAGTGAATAGACCTGAACAGCAATTTTCATCTTGCCTTATCCTTTCTCAGTCAAAATAGACTGGCTTGCCGGTAGCGGCGGATTCGTAGATAGCCTCAAGGATCTGAGTGACTACCATAGCCTGCTCGGGCTTTGTCCTGAGCGGAGTGCCGTTGATGACGGAATCATAGAAAGCATGGCATTCGAGATCCTTCGGGTCGTCGGAGGTGCCTTCAAAGAAAGCTACTCCGCCGGCGCTGAAATCGGGCTTCTCGATGACCTGTCTGCCGTTCTTGACGTAATTCAGGCGGAGACCGTCGTGCATATCCGCACCGCCCTTGTCGCCGACAAGGAGGGTCGACGCCTCCTCGGGATCCGCGATATTGAGCGCCCAGCTTGACTCAACGCTGACCGTCGCGCCGTTCTCCATGACGACGAAGCCGAAAGCGGAATCCTCAACGGTGTATTTCTCGGGGTCCCAGTCGCCCCATGCGTTCGCGGTATTCTTCTGATCGCCGAGCTTCTTGTATTTGATACCGACGACCATCTTGGGCTTGTAGTTATCCATCATCCAAAGGGTGAGGTCGAGTGCGTGAGTGCCGATGTCTATAAGCGGACCGCCGCCCTGCTCGTATTCATTGAGGAACACACCCCATGTGGGCACAGCTCTTCTCCTGAGCGCAATGGCTCTTGCGTAATAGATATCGCCCAGCTCGCCGTTCTCGCAGCACTGCTTGAGATAGAGCGCGTCGTCTCTCCAGCGGGACTGATAGCCGATGGTGAGCAGCTTGCCCGTCCTGACTGAGGTCTCATACATTGCCTTTGCCTCGGCATAGGTCTTAGCCATGGGCTTCTCGCACATAACGTGCTTGCCCGCCTCCATAGCGTCTATCGAGATGAAGCTGTGGGAGCAGTTCGGGGTGCAGACATGGACGGTGACTATGCTCTCGTCCTTGAGCAGCTCTTTATAGTCGGTGTAGACTTTTGCATCGGGGGTGCCGTATTTCTTGGCGGCCTCAACTGCTCTCTCCTCAATAATGTCGCAGAAAGCAACCATTTCGACCTCTTTAACATTTTTAAGGGCGGGCAGATGCTTGCCGTTGGCGATACCGCCGCAGCCGATAACGCCTACTCTGATTTTCTCCATATTAATTCTTTCTCCTTTGTTGCGAAGGCGCCCCTCCGCTATTCTATTTAATTATACTAAACCCTAAAAGTAATTCAAGGTTTATACTTTAAAAGAGGTGTAAAATTTGCGGTGAATTTTTTGTTGAAATTGTCCAAAAGCCGTGCGGGCACAAATGTTTTTCAGACAAAGCCCGCTCTTTGACATATTTTATTCTTCCTCCCGCGGAATATGGCGATAAATATAGCTTGACCCTCAATTCTATGGTATGATATAATTAGTATACATAATGCCAAAAGGAGGCGGAGGCCTTGAATATCAAAGCGCTCCGAAGGGAGCTTGACAAGCGCTACGGCGGCAGATACGCCGTGACCGAGGGCGACGGAGTCCGCATAATGACGGGTAAAAGCGACGATTGGAAAGAGATAGTCGAAGCCTGCTCGCTCGCGGTCGACAAAAAGCACAGCCTGCACGTCGTTAACGACATAGAATTCACCGGCGCGCCGATACCGCCCATGCGCCTGCCCGAGGTCAACGACTCCTCGCTCGACGGCGCGGAGCCCGATATCCTCATCATCGGCGGCGGCATCTCGGGTGCAAGCATCGCAAGGGAGCTGAGCAAGTGGCAGCTCAATATCCTGCTGGTGGATAAAGAGAGCGACCTCGCCGTTCAGGCTTCGGGCAGGAACGACGGCGAAGTTCACCCCGGCATCGACCTCGGCAAAGGCTCACTCAAGCACAAGTACATAATCAAGGGCAACCGTATGTTTGACAAGGTCTGCTCCGACCTCGGCGTGCCCTTCAAGCGCTGCGGGCAGTATGTCTGCTTCACCCAGGGCGCATTGAAGCCGCTGATACGTCTATACACCTGGAAGCGAAAATTCATCGACGGCATAGACGATTCGACCGTCATTTCGGGTGCGGAGCTGAAGCGCCGCGAGCCGAAATTTAACAGTGATTTCAAATTCGCCATATACAACCCGATGGCGGGCTGCGTTTGCCCCTACGGGCTGACGATAGCCTACGGCGAGAACGCCGTGATGAACGGCGCTAAGGTGTCGCTTGACACCGCCGTGACGGGCATGGAAGTCAGGGACGGCAAGATAGTCTCCGTCACGACCAACAGGGGCGTTATCCGCCCGAAGATAGTCATCAACGCCGCAGGCGTATTCGCCGAGGATATAGCCAAAATGGCGGGCGACCGTTTCTATTCCATCCACCCGAGGCGCGGCACGAATTCAATTCTCGATAAAAAAGCCGGCTCGCTGATAAGCTCGATAGCTTCCATCAAAAAGCTCGAGAGCAATCCGTCCCATACCAAGGGCGGCGGGCTGCTGAACACCGTCCACGGAAATATCCTCGCCGGCCCCGACGCGGTCGAGACCTACGAGAAAGAGAATTTCGCAACGAACGCCGAGAGCATCGAGACGGTATTCACAAAGCAGCGCGGCACCGCTCCGTCGCTCACCGAGAGAGATATAATCACCTACTTTACCGGCGTGCGCGCGCCGAATTTTGAAGAGGATTTCGTTATAGAGAAAGGGCGCAAAACTACAAATCTCATTCACTGCGCCTGCATTCAATCCCCTGGCCTCACCACCGCCCCCGCGGTTGCGCTTGACATCGAGCGCATGGCGGTCGATATGCTCGGCGGCGAGAGCAAGGTCAAAAGGAACGAGAAATTCGACCCCGTCAGGAAACCCGTGCCCGTGCTGCGTGAGATGAGCGCCGAGGAGCGGGATAAGCTGATAAAACAGAACCCCGACTACGGCGAGATAGTCTGCCGCTGCGAGGAGATAAGCAAGGGCGAGATAATCGACGCGCTCAACTCCCCGCTTTGCGTGCCGACGGTCGACGGCATCAAAAAGCGCCTGAGACCCGGCATGGGCAGGTGCCAGGGTGGCTTCTGCTCCCCTCTTGTGACCAAAATAATCGCCGAGCATCAGGGCATACCCCTCTCAGAGGTACGCAAGGGCGGCTCGGATTCTATAATCTGCTACGGCAAAACGAAGGGCGGTGAAGCTCAATGAGATATGACGTTGCAGTCATCGGCGGAGGCCCCGCAGGGCTTGCCGCTGCGATAAAAGCGCACCGCGAGGGTGCAAAGACCGTGCTCATCGAGCGTGAAGCACGGCTCGGCGGCATCCTCAAGCAGTGCATCCACGACGGCTTCGGCCTTGTGCGCTTCGGTAAGAAGCTCTCGGGCCCCGAATACGCCGAAATCTTCATCGACGAATTCAAAAAAGAGAATATCGACGCTCTTACGCTGACATTCGTCACTTCAATAAAAAAGACCGATGACGGATTCGTTATCTCGGCCGTCAACAGAGACGGCGCTCAGACTATCGAGGCAAGGGCTCTCGTGCTCGCCACAGGCTGCCGCGAGCGCACGGCGAAGCAGGTGTCCATCCACGGCACCCGCCCCGCAGGGGTATTCACCGCCGGCACGGCGCAGTATTTCACCAACCTGCTCGGCGAAATGCCTGTCAAAAAGTGCGTTATTCTCGGCTCGGGCGATATCGGGCTTATCATGGCTCGCCGCCTGACCCTCGAGGGTGCCGAGGTGCTCGGAGTTTATGAAGCGAAGCCCACCCCCTCGGGTCTGACAAGGAATATTCATCAGTGCCTCAATGATTACGGCATCCCGCTGCACCTGTCTCACACGGTGACGAGAGTATTCGGCACTGGCAGGCTCACGGCGGTCGAAATTTCACAGGTCGACGATAAAATGAAGCCGATAAAAGGCACCGAGCAGACGGTCGAATGCGACGGGCTCATCCTCTCGGTCGGTCTTATCCCCGAGAATGAGCAGGCGGAGAGCCTCGGAGTGAAGCTCGACCCGAGGACTAAAGGCCCCATCTGCGACGGCAACCTTATGACGAGCGTTGACGGCGTTTTCTCCTGCGGCAACGCGCTGCACGTCAACGACCTTGTCGATTATGTCTCCGAGAGCGGAGAGCTGGCGGGCTTTTCGGCGGCTCACTATTCTCCGAAGAAACGCGAGACCGCGTTCCTCAACGCAGGCAAGAATATGCTCTATATCGTGCCGCAACTCATTGACGCTGCCGCCGACTGCCACGAAACGACCGTATATTTCCGCAGCAGCGGGGAATTCGGCAAGAGCAAGCTCGTTATAAAATGCGGCGACAGAGTTATCGCCGAGAAAAAATATCAATTCCTGCGTCCGCCCGAGATGGAGCGCCTGACCGTTGATTTCGGTGGCGTGAGCGGCGGCGAAGAAATAACCGCAGAGATCGAGGTGGAGGAGAAATGAGCAAGCTGGTCTGCATAGTATGCCCCAGGGGCTGCACGATGGAGGTAACCGAGAGCGGCGGCGAATACACCGTCACCGGCAACTTTTGCAAGCGCGGCAGAGATTTCGCAATAGCGGAGCAGACGACACCGATGAGGACTATCTGCTCGACCGTCGCCACCGTATTCCCCGAGGCGCCCGTGCTCCCCGTGCGGGTCAGCTCGGATATCCCGAAAAGCAGGATATTCGACGTGATGAAAGAGATAAATAAAACCGTTGTGAAGCAGAGACTCGGCAGAGGCGACGCAGTTATAGAGAACGTGCTCGGCCTCGGGGTGGACGTAATAGCAACGAGCGACCTTATTAAGGAGGAAGAGAAATGAGCATGAAACCGTACAAGGGCTTTGAGCCGAAATGGGTCAAGGAGGCAGCGCCCAAGGATTCCTACCGCTCCATATTCCGCTGGGGCGACCCCGACTTTGTCAAATACCCCAAGGAGTCTCTTTATAAGATGATGAAAGAGACCTTCAAGATGACCGACGACGATTTCAAGAGCTATTGCGGCGATATCGGCATGGGCAAGGTGGAGCTGAACATTCCCTCGAAGCTCGACGAGAAGCATATCAAGGCTCTCAAGGAGATCTTCGGCGACGAATTCGTCTCGACCGCCGATTACGACCGTCTCTCGGTCGCCTACGGTCAGACCGCATACGACCTTATGCGTATGCGCCAGCACCGCTACGATTCACTGCCCGACGCTGTCGTTTACCCCGACACGGCGGAGCAGATAGAGAAATGCGTCGCCTACTGCGTTGAGAATAAGATCCCCCTCTATGTCTACGGCGGCGGTTCCTCGGTCACGAGGGGCGTTGAGCCGATAAAGGGCGGCATATCAATGGATATGCGTAAGCGCTACAACAAGGTCATCAGCTTCAACGAGGTCGACCAGACCATCACCGTTCAGACCGGTATGAGCGGCCCCTGCCTTGAGAAAACTCTCAACGAGGCGGTCAAAAATTTCGGCGCGAAGAGAGCCTACACCTGCGGCCACTTCCCGCAGTCGTTTGAATACAGCAGCGTCGGCGGCTGGGTCGTCACGAGAGGCGCGGGTCAAAACAGCACATATTACGGTTGCATTGCCGATATAGTTCTCTCTCAGAAATACGCAACTCCCGTTGGCAAGATCGTCACGAGCCACTACCCCCGCGAGGCGACAGGCCCGAACCTCAACCAGATAATGATGGGCTCGGAGGGCACCTTCGGCGTGCTGACCGAGGTCACCCTCAGAGTATTCCGCTATATGCCCGAGAACAGAAAGCGCTTCTCCTACATATTCAAGAATTGGCAGACCGCAATGGACGCCGCCCGCGAAATGATGCAGTGCGAATGCGGCTACTCCTCGGTATTCCGTCTCTCCGACCCCGAGGAGACCAGCCTTATGCTCCGTCTTTACAATGTTGACGAAACTCCGCTGCACCCCATTCTCGACAAGCTCGGCTACAAGGATATGGAGCGCTGCCTCTTCCTCGGCTTCACCGACGGCGAAGCGGGCTTCTCAAAGAACGTGGCGAAGAATATCCGCCGCATAGCGAAGAAGCACGGCGCGATGTCGCTCACCGGCTTTGTCTGCAAGAGCTGGGAGCACGGCAGATTCACCGACCCGTATCTGCGCGACACGATGATGGATTTCGGCGTATGCACCGACACGCTCGAATGCACCGTCAACTGGTCAAACATGGCGCAGGTCCACCGTGACGTCCGCAAGGTCTGCCACGCCCTGCCTAATACGATAGTCACCACCCATATGTCGCACTGCTACCCGCAGGGCGCCAACCTCTATTTCATCTTCATCACCAAGATGAGCGATGCCGACGAATTCAAGGCTTACCACACCACTATCCTCGACGCCATTCAGAAGTCGGGCGCCGCGATAAGCCACCATCACGGCATAGGCAAGATGTTTGCGCCGTGGCTCGAGGGCTATATCGGCAGGCGCGAATACGAGGTATTCAGAGTGCTCAAAAATCACTTTGACCCCGATTACATGATGAATCCGGGCGGCACCATAGGCCTTGACCTGCCCGAAAGCGAAAAGAAATTCCTTTGTGACAGAGGCGAATAAGATTGAAGATATACGGTTCCGCCGCCGAGCTTATCGGCGGCACTCCCCTCGTGCGTTTCTCCGCATTCGGCAAAGCGGCGGGCGCGGGGGCTGAGATACTTGCGAAGCTCGAATACCTGAATCCCGCGGGCAGCGCCAAGGACAGAGTAGGCAAAGAGATGCTCGACGCCGCCCTTAGCTCCGGCAGGATAACCAAAGACTCGCTCATCATCGAGCCGACCAGCGGCAACACGGGCATTGGCATCGCCGCCTACGCAGCCCAGCTCGGCATGAAGGTGATCATAGTCATGCCCGAGACGATGAGCCTTGAACGCAGGAAGCTGATAGCCGCCTACGGCGCAAAGCTCGTGCTCACCGACGGCTCAAAGGGCATGGCGGGCTCCATTGAGAAAGCGAATGAGCTTGCCGCCGCAAACCCCGGCAGCTTTATCCCCGCTCAGTTTGACAACCCCGACAACTGCGCCGCTCACTACAAAACCACAGGCCCCGAGATCTGGGCGGATACCGACGGCACCGTCGATATCTTTTTGGCGGGCATCGGTACGGGCGGCACGATAACCGGCACGGGCAGATATTTAAAGGAGAAAAATCCGAATATCAAGGTCGCTGCCGTCGAGCCTGCGGATTCCCCCTTGCTTTCTCAGGGCAGGGCGGGCGCCCACGGCCTTCAGGGCATCGGAGCAAACTTCGTGCCGAAGATACTCGACACCGATATTTATGACGAAATAATCACCGTCACCACCGAGCAGGCGTATGCCGCAGCAAGGCTGACGGTCAAAACTCAGGGAATACTGATAGGCATAAGCTCCGGCGCAGCTCTGCACGCTGCCGCCGAGCTTGCTAAAAGGCCCGAGAATTCCGGCAAGCGGATAGTCGTGCTCCTGCCCGACGGCGGCGAACGCTACCTCTCCACTTCGCTTTTTGAGGAGGATGAGCAATGACAGGCGTAATTGATGTCGGCGGCGGTCTGCGCGGCATATACGGCGCAGGAGTTTTTGACCGCTGCATTGACGACGGTGTGAAGTTCGACTACTGCATCGGCGTCTCCGCGGGCGCGGCGAATATCGCCTCATACACCGCGGGGCAGAGAGGCAGAAACTATCGCTTCTTCAATGTCTACTCCTTCCACAAGGAATACATGGGGCTTGACTGCCTGAAAAAGACGGGTAATTTTCTGAACCTGAGCTATGTCTATTCTACTCTTGCAAACAGCGACGGTGCGGACCCGTTTGATTTCGAGGCGTTTTGCCGCTTCCCGGGCGAGGTCAAGTCCGTTGCGACCAACGCCCTGACGGGTCAGCCGAAGTATTTTGACCGCAGCGACTATTCGCTCGACGATTATTCAATACTGATGGCCTCCTGCTGCCTGCCGATAGCGTGTAAGCCCGTTGTCATCGACGACGTGCCGTATTTTGACGGCGGGCTCTCCGACCCCGTGCCTATCGAAAAGGCGTTTGCCGACGGCTGCGACAGAGTGGTGCTCATTCTTACGAAGCCGCTCGGCGCTCAGCTTGACGACAGGCGCAACGAGGCGGCGGCGAAGCTGCTGAAGCACCGTTATCCCCGCACCTCGGAAGCCCTCGCGCACATGAGTGAAAAGTATCATTCGTCGCTTGCCCTTGCCCTTGAGTATGCCGAATGCGGCAAGGCGCTCATCATTGCGCCCTCCGACTGCTGCGGCATGAAAACACTTACCCGTGACCGCATCAAGCTGGACTCGCTCTATCACATGGGCTACGACGACGCGGCGGCAATAAAAGAGTTTATAAGAGAAAAATAAAATGCATCAATCATTTTTACCTGTACTCACAGCCGTTATGACCTTCATAGCGGCAATTTTCAATATCACGCCCGCAGCCGTGCCTGCCAAGGGTGAGCTGCCGCACGAGAGCGAGCCCGCGCAAATCGAGCAGCGGATGCATGACCGCGTGGACGGCGTTGACGGCTCGCTGGATTTCCTGACCAACGGCGAAGTCTATATGCTGCGTCACTATGTCTACGGCGATGCGGTTTTCAGAGTCGGCAATTCGACAAACGTGACCTTTGACGGCGTGAATTGCTCCGCCGTGACGGTCGAGGGCAACGAGTGGGTCCGCTCCCGCTATTCGCTGCTCTCCCCTTTCCTCGCCTTCAAGAATGCCGAAGCATATTATTTATTTATAAAATAAAGGATGACAGCCATGTCTCAACAGCCCGCAAATATCAAAAATAATCCCGACGCCTGCCCTCTCGCCAGGAAGTGCGGCGGCTGTCAGCTCCAAAATATGAGCTACGACCGCCAGCTCCGTTGGAAGCAGGCAAGAGTCGAGATACTGCTAAAGAAATTCTGCAAGGTCGATAAAATAATCGGCATGGACGAGCCGTATCACTACCGCAACAAGGTGCAGGCGGCGTTCGGCAGGACTAAAAGCGGCAAGATAATCTCGGGGGTCTATCAGTCCGGCACCCACCGTATCGTTTCGGTCGATGAATGCATGACCGAGGACTCTGCAGCCGACCGCATAATAGTCGATATCCGCAATATGCTGCCGAAATTCAACATCTGGGTCTATGACGAGGATAAACGCACGGGCTTCCTGCGCCATGTGCTGGTGAAACGCGGCTTTGCGAGCGGCGAGGTGATGGTCGTGCTTGTGGGCGCAAGCGGTTATTTCCCGATGAAGAAGAAATTCACCGCCGCCCTGCTCGAGAAGCACCCCGAGATAACCACCGTCGTGCTCAACATCAATCCGAAGGACACGAATCTCGTCCTCGGCGAGCGTGAAGAGGTGCTGCACGGCAGCGGATATATTGAGGATACGCTCTGCGGGCGGGTATTCAGGATCTCGCCGCGTTCATTCTATCAGATAAACCCCGTTCAGACCGAGAAGCTCTACAACAAAGCGATGGAGCTTGCGGGGCTTGACAAAAATACAAGCGTCATCGACGCCTACTGCGGCATCGGCACGATAGGGCTTGTCGCCGCCAAGACGGCGGGCAGCGTTATCGGCGTTGAGCTGAACCGCGAGGCGGTAAAGGACGCCGTTGCCAACGCCAAACGCAATTCGGCGGAGAACGCGAAATTCTACTGCGCCGACGCAAGCGACTTCATGCAGGAGCTTGCCCTTGCGGGCGAAACGACAGATGTGGTGTTCATGGACCCGCCGAGAGCCGGCAGCACAAGGAAATTCATCGACTCTCTCGCCGCAATGAGGCCGAAGAAGGTTGTGTATATCTCCTGTAACCCCGAGACCCTCGCCCGTGACCTCGCCCTGCTCACCAAGAAGGGCTATACCGTGCGCCGTATCTGCCCCGTCGATATGTTCCCCCACACGAACCACGTGGAGGCGATTGCTCTTTTAAGTCGAAAAATGTAGCACACAATATGAGTCTATATTCGGCTTGTTATTGAAGATTAAAAACTGACAAAAGACATTAACCGAGGTGAAGAATGAAAAAAACGATTGAACAATGGAATAAAGCGGCAAAACGATACACTAAAGATCAGGAACAGTCAAAGTTTGCCGAAAGCAATAAGAGAGTAGTTAAGGCGCGATTTAAGGATTTGCGTGGGCAAAAAGTATTGGATTTGGGGTGTGGATACGGTTTTTATACGGATTATTTTCAAAGTATCGGTGCAGATATAATCGGTGTTGATGGCTCAGCTAATATGATTGATATTGCTCGTAAACGCTATGCAAATTGTTCTTTTACAGTATGTGATGTTACACAAAAGCTTCCTTTTGACGATAACACGTTTGACTTGGTTTTTTGCAATCAGGTTTTGATGGATATTAATAATATTGAATCCGTATTTTCAGAATGTTACAGAGTATTGAAATCTGATGGAATATTTTACTATTCTATTGTGCATCCGGCGTTTTATGACAGTAAATGGGTTAAAGATAAAAATGGCTTTAATTATGCGAAGTCAATAAGTTCGTATATAGAGCCTTATTCATTTAAGAATCAGTTTTGGGGTGAAACAGAGCACTTTCATCGTTCTTTGTCATACTATTTAAATGTTGCGGCTCAGCAGGGTTTCGTTTTGTGTCGTACCGAAGAACCGATTTCTTATGATGGCATTACCAAAAACAAAGATTTACCATTGTTTTTCTTTGCCGAATACTTAAAATAAAATCAACAAACCTCCCTGAAAATGAGACTTCTTAACATCTTGTGTAAACCTCCGAAATGGTATAGAATAGAAATAACATTTTGGAGGTTAAGATTATGCCAAAGTACAAAGACAGCCCTGAGGTAAGGGCAGCCAAAAAGGAAAGAAAAGAGAAACTGAGAGAATTTTTGCAATTACTGGATGCGATACGTTGAAAACTCTGATTCGCAAATCCCTTACAATTATGCAAAGCAGCTTAGTTCGGCCATTGTTGATTATTTGCACAGCAATCAGTGAATAAGGATATGCGGCAATCGAGACATTGAACCATAAGTACACGCTGTGCGAGACAATGAAATCGATCCGGGTGTCCCGACTCAACCGGGCAACGGCATACTCCTGACGCCGAGGGTTGTGTGGGCAGCGTAGATAACGGCATTTTTATTCACGCTATTGTCCCAAGGCATATCGAAACCGTAGTTTTTTTGACTCATGCACATGCAAAATAACGGCACGATCCTCCGACACGGTTTAATAATCATTTCAGAACGCAATATCGGTTCTGCAGCCTGCAAAGCAATAAATATAAAAAATCAGACCTTGCAGCCATTATAAGGCCGCAGGGTCTGATTGCTTTTTATTTAATTACCGCGCATTTCTCAATGCCGTAGTACTTGAAATTCCGAACGACGCATTCGTCTATCACCTCGCCGCAGACGGCTATGGGCACGGCGGGCGGGCAGCTTATGGCCGCCGCTGCCGAGACTCTGCCGAGGCTACGGTCGACGGGTATTATCTCGCTCGGAGCGAATATCGCCTCTCGCGGGGTCAGCGCCCACTTCGGCGAAGGCACGGGCGGTGACGTTTCGGTGATCGGCGCTTTTCGCTCGACTGCGAGCAACGCCGCTCTGAGCTTTTCAAGCGTGCCGTCCCCGCAAAGGGGCGAGAGCATGAGCACGAGCATATCGGGGTCATGAAACTCGGCAAATATCCCGCTTTCACGCAGGATCGCCGCAAGCCCGTCGCCCGTGTAACCGTAGGATTTCGGCGCAACGGTCAGCTTTAACGGCTCCGTACTGACAAGCTCATAGCCGCAGCGGGCTGCATCCCCCTTCAGCCCTTCAACTTTCGGCAGGAATTCGCAAAGGCTGCGTTTGAATTCCGCCATGCGGTCGTTCGCGGCGTCAAGCGACTGAAGTATCAGATACGACGGGCTGCTTGAGCCGAAAAGTGAGAGCGAGGCTTTGGCTCGCTCGGCAAAGAGCGGCGGTGCGGAATTCGATATATGCAGATATGCGCCGCCCGTAATGACGGGCAGGGTTTTATGCGCCGAGTCGCAGCAGATATCGGCTCCGAGGTCGATCGGGTGCAGCGATTCGGGCAGAAATTTGAGATACGCCCCGTGAGCGTTATCCACGGCGAGCGGCACGCCCGCTTTGTGACAGACCTCGGCTATGCCCTTGATATCGAGAATATTGCCGAGGTAATCGGGGCTTGTGAGATAAACTGCGGCGGGCTTTGCGCGGCAGGCGGAGAGAGCCGCCTTGACCGCCTCGGGAGTAACGGCGCAGCGGTGATACGAGCCGCCGGAGGACGGGAATATCCACCGAATGCCGATGCCGAGCAGCGCCGCGGCGTTGACAAACGCCTTGTGAGCGTTGCGCCCGGCGATTATAAACGGCGCCCCGGCCGAGGAATTCAGCGCCAGCAGGTGAAGCATCGCCTGAATGCAGAGTGTAGAGCCGCCCGCGGAATAAAAAGTCCTTGAGCCGAAAATTTCGGAGGCGTTCGCCTCGCTTTCGGCGATTATGCCGTCGGCGGCAAAAAGCTCGTCCGCCCCGTCGATCTCGGTTATATCGAGCGGCTCGAAGCCGAGCAGGGACTGACCCTTGTGACCCGGCATATGCAGCCGCACAGGGTCGGAGGACGAATATTTACGCACGAAGTCGCATATCGGCGTGCTCATTCGGCGTCACCGATCTCTCTTGCCACTGCCACGGCAATGGCGCACTCCATGCGCTTGCGGAAGAGGTCGCAGCCGTATTTGTATATTCCCTTGACCGAGCCGGTCGAGTGGTAGGCGTTTGCGGCGCAGCCGCCCGAGCAATAGAGCTTTGCCCAGCAGTCGCGGCATTCCTCGCGGGCGTAGACGTTGCAGGAAGCGAATTCATCCTGAACAGCAGTGTTGTCAACGCCGTGCCAGATATCGCCGAGCTTGAATTTCTCATCGCCGACGAATTGGTGGCAGGGGTAAAGGTCGCCCCAAGGCGTGACCGCCATATATTCCGTGCCCGAGCCGCAGCCCGAGATGCGCTTATATATGCACGGACCGCCTTTGAGGTCGATCATATAATGATAGAATGTGAAAGGCTTGCCCTCTTTGTCACGCTCGAGCATCAGCTCGGCGAGCTGCTCGTATTGCTTCATAACTATGGGCTTATCCGCCTCGGTGAGGGCGGCGGGGTCGTCGGCGGCGGCAACGACCGGCTCCATGCTCAGCTCCGAGAAGCCGAGATCAAGCATAGTCTTGATATCCTCGAGAAAATCAGGGTTGGCGTGGGTAAACGTGCCGCGCATATAATAATTCTTACCGCCTCTTGCCTCGACGAATCTTTGGAATTTCGGCACTATCTTATCCCAGCTGCCGTTGCCCGCGTAGTCCACGCGGTATCTGTCGTGGACTTCCTTCCTGCCGTCAAGGCTGAGCACCACGTTGCTCATCTCCCTGTCGGCGAAGTCGATAACGTCGTCGTCAACGAGCACTCCGTTGGTGGTCAGTGTGAAGCGGAAGTTCTTGCCCTTCTCCTTCTCAATGCTCCTTGCGTATTCGACAAGGCGCTTGACCACGTCAAAATTCATCAGCGGCTCGCCGCCGAAGAAATCGACCTCGAGATTGCGGCGTGAGCCTGAATTCTCAATAAGGAAATCGAGAGCGCGCTTGCCGACCTCATAGCTCATCAGCGCCCGCTCACCGTGATATTTGCCCTGGCTTGCGAAGCAATAGGAGCAGTTGAGGTTGCAGGTGTGGGCGATATGCAGGCACAGCGCCTTGATAACGCCCGAGGTCTTGGCCTTGAGGGCGCCCGCCATCGGCTCAAAGGTATCCTCGGTGAAGAGCTGACCCTGAGCCTTCAGCTCGGCTATTTGGCCGCAGCATTCGGCTATCTCCCCGTCGCTCACGCCCTCGTATTTGCCCGAGAGGGCGGCGACTATGGCAGCGGTGTCGTTTTGCTCAAACATCGAGATGATGTCGTAGGCAAGCTCATCCACGGCGTGAACGGAGCCGGAGCAGATGTCGAGCACTATGTTGTAGCCGAGCAGTTTATATTGATGAATCATAGAATCTCTCCATACTAAAAATGCCGCCCTGATGGACGGCATCATAGCTTTTTTGATTATTTGCTTTCCTTGGCTTCCTTATTCTCGCAAGCCTGGTTTGCGATACCGCAGCTGGTCTTGCAGGCGGACTGGCAGGAAGTCTGGCACTCGCCGCAGCCGCCGTTCTTTGCGCTCTGGCAAAGGTCGCGGGTCTTGATGGTATTTATGTGTTTCATCTGTGTTGCCTCCAAATTGCATTATTTTTTCATATTATAACACACGCTGCGGCGCTTGTCAATTACGCAAAGGTAATTTTTGCGCCGTGTTTGGCATAATGAATAAAATGCAAGTCGTTTTTTCTATATTCCGCCAAGGCAAAAAATGTTGATTATTTCCCGCCGCTCAAGTATAATTAAATAAAGAAGAAATTTGAACGGAGATGATCGGATGTTTAAGAAAATCACGGCGGTGCTTCTGTGCATGCTCTTCGCCGCTCAGGTCTGCGCCGTCGGGGCCTCAGCCGCCGGCGAAAAGGATTATGTCATATCGAATCCTTACTCCGAGGTGGACTGGGATTCATGGAAAGCGTATAAGACCCAGCTCCACAGCCACACCAACGCAAGCGACGCCTACCCGACCATTCACGAATATGTGCAGGAGCACTACGACCTTGACTACGACATAGTGGCGCTCACCGACCACGGCACAATAAACAGGGGCTGGAACAAAGCGCCGCAGACCGTGCCCCTAATGAGACTTATAAAATATGAAAGAACGCACATGGACAATATCATTCCCCTCACCGAGGCGGAGTATCAGTCCTATCTCAACGGCACGGCCGCGTCATCAAGGCGCACCCACAAGAACGGTATGCTCGACGTGCCCAAGGGCATTGAGCTGAATATGGCCACCCCGATAAGCGACTGCCACCTGACCGGCTACTTTGCCGATTACGGGCAGGGCCTTGCCGGTGTTTACGGCGACTACGAGACCCCCGCGAGGGAGGTCAGGAAGAAGGGCGGCATTACCATGCTTTCCCACGTCGGCGAATACCTCTACCCAATCGGATTTGAGGACAGCGCCGAGCACGCAGGCAAGCTCAACGACGAATACTACGCCAACAAATTCGCAAGGATATTCATGGAGAATCCCGGCTCCTGCGTCGGCATGGGCATCAACAGCGCCAACGACGAATATACCCGCTGCGACCGTATCCTTTATGATCAGATACTTCAGAAGACCATTCCCAACGGCGTAACTCCCTGGGCATTCTGCTTCTCGGATTCCCACAAGATAGAGGTCATGGATATCTCCTATACGATGATGTATATGAAGGATCTGAGCATCGACGAATTCAGGCGCAGCATGGAGAGAGGCGAATTTTTCTCCGTCTCCCGCTATTCAAAGGGCATCGAGCTTAACGGCATGAAGGAATGGCCGGAATTCGACAACGACAAGGTCGAGACCTACCTCAAGAACCCCATGCCGATGATAACGAGAGTCACCGTCGATCAAAAGAATGATAGGATCTCGATCGAGGGCACGGATTTTGACCGTATAACCTGGGTCTCAAACGGCAACGTCATCATGCGTGAAGAGAATATCAAGAGCGGCAAGGCCACCCTTGACCTGCACGCCTCCGACCTGCTCGACGAGCCGAGCCTGTATGTCAGATTCTATGTCACCGGCAGCGACGGCATATGCTATTCCCAGCCCTTCGTTCTCAACGTGGCGGGCGAGGAATTCGATAAGGTCGACGTGCCCGAGACTCACGACCTCTCGACCTTCCTCAGGGCTTTCGTTACCGTGGTCGATGTTATTTTCTTCAAATTCAACCCGATAATCTGGGCGTTTAAATATTTCGCCCTCGGCTATGACCCCATAGCGCAGATCTTCGGCAAATAATTTGACCGTGCAATCGGCTTTGCACAGTTTTATCCCTCCGCGGGCGGCATTAAGCCGCCCGCTTTTGCGTATGCGGGTCGAAATATCCCGGTTCAACAATTCACACACGCAAAAACTCCGCCCGGTTTGCACCGGACGGAGCTTTAATTATATGCTTTAGATT
>OIYS01000352.1_pt1 | contig 33968 bp, 30 predicted proteins | sample 1588271 | NCBI WGS metagenome assembly OIYS01 (sample SAMN03283286) | human gut metagenome | biome: human-associated habitat; material: feces | host: Homo sapiens | place: Peru | collected 2012
AGGTGGAAAGCGGTGCTAGCGCACCGCTCAGACCTTACCTATCGCTATCCTGGCGGCCCAGTGACCTTGCCCAGCGTCTCGGCAGAATCGTCCGGCAGGGAAATCAGAATCCGGAGGTGGAGATTTTCCGGTATGTCACCGAAAATACCTTTGACGCCTACCTCTATCAGTTGGTGGAGAACAAGCAGAAGTTTATCTCTCAGATTATGACCAGCAAGGCCCCTGCCCGGATCGCGGATGATGTGGACGAAACCGCTCTGAGCTATTCCGAAATCAAGGCCCTCGCCACCGGCAACCCCCTGATTATTGAGAAATGCAATCTGGACGTGGAGGTCAGCAAGCTGAATATGCTGAAAGCCAACCATCTGAATCAGCGGTTTTCTCTGGAAAACCTGGCGCTGCGGAAGTACCCGGCTGAGATCGCCCGGATTACAGAAGCCATTGCGGGCTATGAAAAGGATGTGGCAGCAGCCCAGGCCCACCCCAAACCAGCAGAGGGCTTTGTGGGCATGGAGATAATGGGAACCCACTATTCCGAAAAGGAAGCCGCTGGCAGGGCAGTTATCAACGCCTGTGCGGGTTTGCAGGACGCCGATCCCGTTCCCCTGGGGCAGTACCGGGGCTTTTCCCTGTCCCTCCAGTACGAGGCCGCCCACATAGATTATAGGCTCACCATGAAGGGAGCCATGTCCCACACCATCAGCCTGGGCGCTGACATCTATGGCAATATCACCCGTATGGACAATCTGGTGGATGGGTTAGCGAAGGAGCTGGCGGGGTATCAGGCGGAATTACAGGATACCCGAACCCAGCTTGCCAGTGCCAGGGCGGAAATGGAGACGCCCTTTGCCAGGGAAGCGGAGCTGGAGGAAAAGTCCGCACGGCTCAAGGAGCTGAATATCCTGCTGAATATGGACGAGAAGGACAAGACCCTGCTGGATGATGGGCCGGAGGAGGATGTCCCTCTCAAGGAGAAACCCCGGAGTGTCGAACGCTAAGAATATCTTAATGTTTCCGATGCAATTTGTTTGATTGTTGTTTTTACTCCCGTAATAATCCAAGATTATCCTAAAAAAAGGCGACGGAAGCCATAAGCCGTTGACTTTCCAATTCAGTTATAAAATAACTGTAACATTTTCCTACTATTCCTGAATAAGATGTGTTATAATATAGACACCTAATTGGGCCAAGCAGATTCTTTAATACCACTTTTTTCCCTATTTGCTCATATTTTGCTTGATTTTTCGTAAAATATATTTTATACTAAGAGCACATGTCTTAAGCGCAGCAAAAACTGTTATTAGTTATATTATTTTCAACTTAGTGGTATGATCAGTCCTTGATATATCACTTAGCACGTGATACGGGGGAATAATCATGTTCACTATGTTTACGAGTACTAAAAATGAAAAAATTATGAAGGGGCAGAAACGTTATCATTTACTTCCCTACGAAAAGAAAGGACGTGCTACTTCTCGCGAAAACGGAAATATCAACAGTAAAGCAAACTTAAAAAATTGCAGGAAAACTTCTGTAGATATGTCCATCTTTGGATAATTCTTGGACGTTGCAGTTGGTGTCTGTATTAGAGGGTGGATCTATATGCATTTTGCTATAGATCCACTTTTTTTAGGAGAGTGGTCGAAAATGGTCAAAGCATGGCGACGGTGGATTGCCATTATAGGTAGCGGATGGATGCTTGTAACATTATCTGCTATAATGTATCAATTATTTACTGGTGTAGTACTGTTGGATTATGTAGATTCCCTAGCTGGCTATACAGAGCAAATTGTCCAGTATTTAAATGCTAAGTGCAATCCATGGGATAAAGAAGCCATGAAAATCGTCTTTCCAACGTTAGGGCTGGCAGGTAGCATTGTCCCTGCGGTCTATGGTTCGAGAAGACAAAAGGTAAAGGGAATACTAATTCATAATATGACTAAGTATTTTTTCCCTTTTTATGGTCTTTTCATGACTTTTAATTTAATAATAAGTATGGCAGGACAAATTTGTACTGTTATGAACATTACGCAAACTCTAAAGTACCTTCTCTCTGGTTCAATTCTTTCGGTGCTTTATGCTTTCGTGCTTGTTTTAGGCACTGGACTGAATGAGAGAATTACAAAGTTCTACATTAAAGGATATATCAACGATCATATTTCAAAACTACAGGTATCTGCCAAACATGTACAACAATCCAAGTACAGGTGGGTTAGAAGACATTACCAGAAGTGTAGGAACAAACGAGCTAAATTTCTTGCTGCTTTGACATCACATATTGCCAAGCAAACATCTGATGCGAAAACACCATACTGTATTACCGACAAATCTTTAAAGCGAGAAATTAGACAAGTCTTTAAGCTTATTTCTTACCAAACAGTAAAACAGAACAAGGCTCTGAAAAATAGGTGTGGTTTTATCGAAAGTTTTGAAATTATTTTCCAATATGCAACAGAATCGGTAGAGACAAATTCCTGCTGCAATTGTGTGTATTTTGAATTGCCTGCATCGGAGCTGGCTCGTAGTAATTTTGCAGATCAAGTGGAATCTGCCTGTGAGTTTTGGCAGATTGCGCTTGAATCTGCAAATAATATAGAAAAAGAGGCGAAAGCGGTTTGCAGGATTATACATGCTTTAGTATTTGAGAATGATAGATTGCAGGAGAACTATGTGATTATATGCTGCGGACTTGTTGCTTGCCTGTACAAAAAATACCATAGTATTGTAGATAATTCTGGTTTACACGAAATAGAGCGTTGTGCCTTGTTTGTCGATCAAATGGTCGATATATTTCGAGGGGAAGCAGGATTCCTAGATAAACCAGTTGAAGGGCTAAGAGACGCTTTGCACCTCTGTGCAGACATGCTATATACTATTTGGGTGATTGCGGAAGTTGAAGCTTACTCTGCCCCAAATATTTATGAATTGTATCAAGTGAACGAAGCGGTTGACCGCTTGATTTTCGGGGAACACGGTTATGTAGGTAGATCAATTTTATCTCGTCTTAATACCACTAAATACCTATGTTTGGCATGGTGCTTGATTATGCAAATTCCGTCTGTTGCACGTAAAGCTGTAACAGTAGAACAGAAACGCGAATTGATGAACTACATTCTCGAAAAAATACACGATGATGGGAGATAGCAAAAAATGATCCAATATGATATCAGAGTGGTTAGAATGGCAAAATCTACCCAAGAAACAAAGTTGAGCGATATAATTGACCATATGAAAGAAATTGATGAAAAGCGTCGTACGAAGAAAAAGTCGAAGCCAGTTAATATGTGTCTATGCTTAGGTCATTTTGATGTCATGATGATAGATCAATTAAATGATATCCCGAGCGAGCAGAATAGCCCAATCAAGCTAGTAGATACGGATTATAATCGGGCTTGGGATCTCCCCCAAATGCTTAAACTTACAAATAGTAAAGATAAACATTCTCTTGAAGCGAATTATTATTACCCAATCTATATGTTAATGCAGTACGACGAGAGCAAAAAGTATCAAAAAGAAAGCGTAGAGGCATTCTGGAAAAAAAACCAAAACTATGTTGTGGTTACTCGGCTTCATCAAGATTATGATTCTATTGTACACAATAGTGACCAATTTAAGTCCTTGCTAAAAGATCGCATATTGGAATCAAGCAAAGTGGATTCAACGACATTTTCTAAATCTACAATATATGACGATGTGTATTTCTATTTGGAAGTCATCCGTGATGGTAGAAAAAGCATAGTTTATTGTATCCTCTATGATTCCTTGGAATTGGGTGATGTGATTTGTGTATTCAAAAGTAACCTTTTATCTTCCATCTTGGAAGTACAGAGATGGCTCTACGAGTCCCCCGATGTCAGTGACGCATATAGTTATTGCGGCATCCACTATCGGAATTTTGTTACTGGAGACAAAGAATTCCCCAAAGAAACAGATAGTCTACGGTCTATACATCTAGATTATGTAGAAACTCGATTTTCAGTTAAAAGTTCCGACCTTGCATGGAACTATTTCCAAAAAGAGCTGAAGGAAGAAGGTTATTTTGTCATTGGCAATGCTGATGCTCTTTCCCATCATAAGAACATGCAAGAAAAAAATCTTCTTGAAAACATTAACAAGTTAGTTGGCTTTCAAGGTATGTATACCACATTTTACGATGTGGTGACTCGTGTAGGTTTGACGAATCGCAAGCCAATCCGTGGAGCAGGATACATACCAAAACAAAGAGAACAACACCGTGAACATATTACACTTAAACCCAAGACTCTTGAATGGCTATGTAAGAAATATAAAGCAACGAACCATCCTAATGGAGGTAGTTATGCGTATGCTCTGACGAAACTGCTTTCTTCTCTCAACGCTATGTACACTAACAGCGTAACTGATGCGTTATCCATGCTGATGTATGATGGTATTGAGGCTCTTATCCAAAGACTTGATTATTGTACACAGCGGGATTCGTGGGAAAAAGAAAGTGGAGAAGAATTACAAGAGTTTCTGGATCAGTGGACAGCGACTACCACTGCAATCTTGCACTTGGAAAGCCAACTGTCCCAACACCCAGAATTAGTACCTGTTCGTTATTATATCCCGGCCATGATTTTACAGTTTGAACAACTTATTGTAGATAAGGGGATGGAGGCGCTTTGTGCGATTGATGGTGACAGCAGCTATCGATTTGCGCCGATAATGTTCCCACGATCCCAGTCTAACACCACTACAAAGGCAATCCTTGACCCTAAAAGCGATCCAGAGTATAGTGGTAAAGTACCACTTCGGATTCTTATCCCGATCCATATGTTGTACCATCCTTGGCGCGTATCCCATATTCTTTGTCACGAAATTGCTCACTACTGTGGAAATCAGATCCGTAATCGAGCACTGCGTAACGAGAACATTCGTAAGAGTACAGCTTACTTTGTAGCGAGTAGAATGATTGGCAGAATGGGAATAACTGAAGAAATATTGAATCTAAAACAGGCTCTCGAAGATGCTACCTGTGAACTTGAAAGCTATATGAAAAATAATTTACATATTGGGCGGGATACTTTGTATTTGAATGATATTATTAGTGAAATACAGAGTGAACTACCCAAATTAGTTGCTCGTCCCGAAGTTACTGGAGCGGTCATTCGCAGTAGCTTGAATCAAGTGAACCCAATATACCAAGATCGTGCTGCAAGTAGGATTAGCATTGAGAATTATACTGTTTGCGATGAAATCGTTAAGGACACTCAGCAACATTTAGAACTGTGCTTGAGAGATCTATATAGTGAATGCTTTGCAGATGTAGCAATGATCCTTTTGACTCACTGCTCCTTCAATGAGTATTACGCTTTCATTTTTGATGACGAATATGAGAACTTAAAAGCGAATCTTCCTGAAGAAAAGTGGAAGCAAGATGATAACATAAGACTCTGGTTTGAACATCATACAGATCGTATTGCGCTGGTTGCGTGTTGCATTGAGAAAGTCGGCAGTTTTTCTGGATGGCTCTTAAATGCCGAGGAATCTAAATTTGAATGGCAACGTATTGCACATAAGAAGGTGCGCGAATGGAAAAAACAACAAAAAAACACCGTATTACAATGGCATAAGGAATTTGAGGGATCTGCTAATTACAGCATTGCTTTACAAGGATTTGAGGCAAATTATCTTTTAAACTATCTGGATCAGTGTGCAAAAGACATTCATAAGCGAATGATGGCACATGGGTTTCCTGGCAGACCGATTTCTCCTGTTTCCCAATTGCGAGATCGAATTAAATTGCTGAATCCGAAGGATATGGACTGGAATGCACTTCAAAAAATACTTATTCAAAATATGAAAGAAAAAAGTGTGAAAGCAAATCCCAATACCTGCATAAAGGGTTAGGAGAATTAGGCCACTGCAAATAGCAATGTCATTAAGCTAAGGAAACTGGACATCACAAAGTGAAGTGGTGTCCAGTTTTTGTAATTTTTCGAAAAAGGACATGACAAGTAGCGGGAAATGTACGACCTTTTTGCTTCGATATGTGATTCTTGATTCTAATAAGTAAACGAGAGAGATATCGTTATTTGGGATATTTGAAAATGATAAAATACATTTATACATAGCTGATTGATTTCTTATCTGAAATACAGCTGACTAATTCCATTTCAAGGAGTTGATACCATGACGCAAGCCGCACTAAATACCCAGCTATACCAAAAGATGTTTGCCGAGCAGGAGGCATTCAAGGCAGAACTCATGCAGCTACCGCCGGGAGAAATTCTAAAACAGGCATATGAATATGTCTGCCGGGAGGATATTCTGTTATCGCTGGAGTATAACGACCTCTCTACCAAGCAGGCGAAAGCCCTGCTGAAATCTCCCACACCGTTGGCGGATGTGTTCAAAAAATGGGACAACTGGGAGGACAATCACCATATGGAAAATATCTGGAATGCTATAGAAGCCCGTGCCAATGAAGTGGTGCGGGCTGATTTTATTGCCCGGAAAGATGCGAGGTGATATGCTGTGCCGTTTATCCCGCCGGAAACCGTTGAGAAAGCAAGACAGGTGGACTTGCTGACCTATCTGAAAGCCTGCGAACCCAATGAGCTGGTGCAAATCAGCGGCAACCATTATTGCACCCGTGAGCATGATTCCCTCAAAATCTCCAATGGGAAATGGTACTGGTTCTCCCGTGGCTTTGGGGGTTACAATGCGCTGGACTATCTTATCAAGGTTAAGGACGTTCCCTTTATGGAAGCCGTGGAACGGATCACCGGGCAGGTGGCATACCAGCCCAGGCCATCCCAGCCCAAGCCGGAGAAACCCAAGGTGCTGTTGCTGCCACAGGTTAGTCCCAGCACAAATCGTGTCCATGCCTATCTTCGCAGCCGGGGCATTGATTCTGACCTTATTGATTTCTGCATCCAGACGGGGAGACTGTATGAAAGCACTCCCCACCACAATGCGGTTTTCGTTGGGCTGGACAAATACAACAAGCCCCGGTATGCCAATCTCAGAGGACTGGGAACAGACTTTGTAGGGGATGCCAGTGGAAGTGATAAGCGGTTCTCTTTCAGTATCCCGGCACCAGGCAGTGATGCCGTCCACCTCTTTGAAAGTGCCATTGATCTTCTCTCCTATGCCACTCTCGTGAAAAGGAACGGTGGCAACTGGAACCGGGAACATCTGGTTTCGCTGGCAGGCATCTACAAGCCAAAGGATCATTTGCAGGAAAGCTCCATGCCATTGGCACTGAAACTTTATCTGACGGAGTATCCCATCATCCAGCGAATCACCCTGCGCCTGGACAATGATGTCACCGGAGGACGGGCGGCAAAGGCACTTGTCACCATGCTGTCTGACCGGTATGAGGTATCCGTCCAGCCTCCGTCCTATGGTAAGGATTACAACGACTATCTGTGTATGCGGCTGGGGCTCCCCATTACCCATCGGAATGGAAAAACGCAGGAGCGATGACCATTTATTTTCGGGCAGTCCCACCGTTCGACCCAGAGGGAGAACGAATCTGCAATATACCAGCAAGCATCGCCTTTGTACTCCCACAAAGGCAGCTTGTCAGGGGTAGCCCCCTGAAACCCCTAACTTATAATGAAGAAGGAGATCATTTTATGCGTAGTCGCAATGTCAAAATCCAAATATGGCTTAGCAAAAAAGAAGCTGAGAATTTGCAAAAGAAAGCCAAGCGTGGCCACATTTCCGTTGCATCGTACATCCGCCATCTCATCAATGATCTGGTTCCGCAGGATGCTCCGCCCCCAGATTACTACGCTATGATGCAGCAGCTCTACCGCATTGGCAACAATTTGAACCAGATTGCCCAGAAAGCTCATACCCTGAATGTCATTGATGTCCAGCGGTACGATGCCGCCGTTTCTCAGTTTGAGGCAGCGGTGAAGGAGATCACGGAAGCTGTTGTGTCTCCCCGCCCCATCAAGTGGTAGGCAATGGCTGTCACATCCATCTGGCGGGTCAACGGCTGGCTGGGCAAAGTGGTGGTCTATGTTGAGAATCCCGAAAAGACTGCCAACCCGGAATTCTATGATAACGGGGATATGACGGAGCGGGAGTGTCAGGGGTTGGACGATGTGATTGCCTATGCCGTGAACAGCAGAAAGACAGAACAGCACAAGGAGGATTCCGATGTGGTGGAACGCTTTGTATCGGGGGTCAACTGCCACCCGGCTACCGCCCGTGCGGAAATGCTGTCTGTCAAGAAACGCTTCGGCAAGGAGGACGGAACCATAGCCTACCACGGCTACCAATCCTTTGCCCCCGGAGAAGCCACCCCGGAGATAGCGCACAAGATCGGTGTGGAGCTTGCGCAGAGTTTATGGGGTGACCGGTATCAGGTGGTTGTTGCCACCCATCTGGATAAGGCGAACCATCTTCACAATCATTTTGTGCTGAATACGGTGTCCTTTGTGGATGGTATCAAGTACCACCGCACCGCAAAGGACTACCACGATTTGCAGGCAGTTTCGGATGCCCTGTGCCGGGAATATGGTCTGTCCGTTATTGAGAATCCCCAGCCCGGAAAGGGCAAGCACTACGGAGAATGGCGGGCAGAGCAGGAGCAGCGCCCCACTTGGCGAGGGATTGTCCGTTCTGACATTGATGAGGTTATTCGCCAATCCATGACCGAGCGCCAGTTTTTTGAGAACCTCCACCGCAAAGGTTACGAGGTCAAGGCGGGCAAGGATATTTCCGTCAGACCACCGGGGAAGGAGCGGTTTGTCCGCCTTGCCAGAAACTTTGGTGAATCTTACACGCTGAACAGCATCCGCGGGCGAATTCTGGAACAGACCCGCGCCGCAAGACCTCTGCCGGAGCCTGCCCCAAAAATCAAACATTACCGTGTGTCCGGAAATTGGCGGTCACGCCAAAAGGCGACTGGCTTCCGGGCATTGTATTTTCACCACTGCTACCTGCTGGGTGCTTTCCCCCGGCAGAAGAAGCAGAATCACAAACGGCTCCACTTTCTTCTTAGGGAGGATCTCATCAAGCTGGATGCCATCACACAGGAAGCAAGGCTGCTGGCGACGCATCGGATTGATACCGCTCAGCAGCTTTCTTCATATCAAAGTGAATTGGAAAGCAGGATTTCGGATGTGACTTCACGGCGAAAGCAGCTTTACCGAAAACAGCGTACTGTCACTGTGAAGTCGGATGAAGCGGCGTCTGCTGAGGTCAGCACTGCGATTTCCGCGCTTTCCAAGGAACTGTCTGAGCTTCGCAAGGAGGTGAAATTATGTAACGGTATAGCTGTCCGTTCCGGCGTTCTGCTGGAACACATTCAGAAAGTCCGTGAGGAAAATTATTCTCAGAGAAAGGAGCAAACCGAACATGACCAATTCAGGCGATGCGGCAGAGCAAATCGTTAGAATGAGTTTGGAGGGTACGGAGGTTTCCCTGAAGCTCACCGGCTCTGCGGCAAAAAATATCGCAGCAGCGCTCTACACCATTGCAAAGAACGCCGACAGGAACAAGACCAAGGGGCATCAGCGGCTCAGCGCCATGCTGAAAAGCGGCAAGGAGCTGAAGGTGTTCACCATCAGTGAGGAGCATCTGAAACGCTTCGCCCAGGAGGCAAAGCGGTACGGTGTTGTCTACTGCGCCCTCCGGGGTAAGGAGAAATCCGCTGACGGCATGGTAGATGTGATGGTGCGGGCGGAGGACGCTTCCAAGATCAACCGGATCGTGGAACGCTTCAAGCTGGCTACTGTGGATACAGCATCCATCAAGCATGATATTGAAAAGACCCGTCAGGAAAAGGAATCTGCCCCTGCCGATCCCCAAAAGGCTGCACCCCAAAAGAATGCGGATGATATGATTTTGGAGGAGCTGCTGGGTGCGCCCATTCAGAAGGAGCAGCCGTCCCCGGAAAACCCTACGGTAGCAAAGGTAGCAAAGACGGAAAAAAGCCCTCCGTCCGAGCCTACCTCCGGGACGCAAAGGAAAACCGCCGAGGGTACTGCTAAGGAATCCCGCCCCTCCGTCCGAGAGGAACTGCGAGAAATCAAGGCAGCACGGCAGGAAAAGGCGGAGGCTCCCAAACAGCAGGAAACTGCCAGACCCAACAAACAGCCATTGCCCACGATGAATATGCACCAAAATCCGGGCAAGAAGAAGCCCAAAGTGAAAGCGAGGTAATCTATGAGCAATTTCGATGATATTTTCAGCGGTCAGAGCAGCAATTCCAGATGGAGTGACCAGCCCTTTGACAAGGAAGCATGGGCGGCGAAAAAGCAGGAGGAGCGCAAGGAACTCTACGCCCTTGCCGATTCCACCGCAGCAGAGGTCAGCAAAGATGGGGATAAATTCCGGCAGTATCTGGATGTGCAATCCCGGTTCAGCCGGTATACGCCTACAAATGCATTGCTGATTCTGGCGCAGATGCCGGAAGCCACCCAGCTCAAGGATTTCGACGGTTGGAAGGAAGCCGGGGTGTCCATCCAGCGCAAGCCCCGAAGCGTTAAGATTCTGGAACCGGGCAGAGAATATGACCGGGATGACGGCACCCGTGGCACCTCTTTTGATGTAAAACGGGTCTACGATGTTTCCCAGACCAGAGGGCGGGTGCGCTCTGCTCCCACTGTAAAGCTGGATGACCGGGTACTACTGAAAGCCCTGATTCACCGCACCCCCGTTCCCATTCAGACGGTGGACTCCCTGCCCAATAGCATGGGTGCCATGTATGACCACAATCAGCAGGTAATCTTTGTGTGCCGGGGCATGGGTGCGGAGGATATTTTCCGCAGCGTGTCCAAGGAACTGGCCCATGCGGAAATTGCCGGGATGCACGAGAACTACAACCGAAATGATGCTGCATTCAAGGCATACAGTGCTTCCTATCTTCTGTGTAAGCGGTATGGGGTGGATGCGTCAGATTACAATTTCAGCCGCCTGCCCGCATCCTTCCGGGAGTGTAACCCCCAGCAGGTGCGGGAGACCCTGACAGAAATCCGGGACGCTGCGAACCAAATCTCCACCAGAATGTACCGTGCCTTGGAGCAGAGCCGCACTCCCAAATCCAGGGAACAGGAGCGGTAAGCCATGTCAAAGGAAGAAAAGCGTGTTCTGACCCTGGACAGGTATGAGCATGGGGTGGTCATCAATGCTCTGAATGAAATGCGCAATGACCTGATAGGGGAGGAGCAACCCACGGATATTGTGGACGAGGTGCTCTTGAAAGCCATTGATGCTCCCACCAAAAAGGTAAGGGGTAAGTCCCGTGAAGAACGATGAACAGCGCACTATTCAAATCCTGTGCATCCTTGGTATCATCCCGGTGGTGTGGCTGGCTCTGCTGATAGCCCCTTTTGTGAGTGGTGGTCTTGCAGAAATTGTTGCCCAGTTCCCGGCGACGATGGAGAATCCCTTTCATATCGAGCTATGTGAGGACAGTCAAAAAACTGTCCTTATTTTTCTGCTCATTTATGGATTGGGAATCGGTGTTGCCCTGTCCTCCCGGCGCAATTACCGCCGTGGTGAGGAACACGGTTCCGCCAAATGGGGCAGCGCTGCTGCCGTCAATAAGAAGTATCAGGCGAAAAACCCGGAGGCGAATAAGGTGTTCACCAAGCATGTCCGCATGGGTTTGGATGGCAGGAAGCACCGCCGCAATCTGAACACGGTGGTGGTTGGCGGCAGTGGTTCCGGCAAGAGCCGGTTCTACGCCCTCATCAATCTGTTGCAAGCCTGTTCTTCCTATTTCGTTCTGGACTGCAAGGGGGAGCTGCTGCGCATGACGGGAACCTTCCTCAAAATGCGGGGCTATGAAATCAAGGTGCTGGATTTGCTCAGCATGGAGAAAAGCCATTGCTTTAATCCCTTCGCCTATCTGCAAACGGATAACGATGTGCAAAAGCTGGTGACCAGCCTGTTCAAAGCCACTACCCCCAAGGGGAGCCAGTCCAACGACCCTTTCTGGGACACGGCGGCATCCATGCTGCTGTCCGCCATCATTTTCTATCTTCTCTATGAAGCCCCGGAGGAGGAACAGAATTTCCCCATGGTCATGGAGATGCTTCGAGCCGGGGAAGTCCGGGAGGATGACGACACCTACCAATCCCCGCTGGACGAGCTTTTTGAGCGGCTGGAAATGCGCAACCCCGACCACATCGCCGTGAAGTATTACAAGGATTACCATTCCGGCTCTGCCAAAACCCTGAAATCCATTCAGATCACCCTGGCGGCGAGACTGGAAAAGTTCAACCTTGCCAGCGTTGCGGCACTGACGGCCACCGATGAACTGGAACTGGTGTCCTTGGGCGAGAAGAAGGTTGCCCTGTTTGCCCTGATTCCCGACCATGATGTGAGCTTCAATTTTTTGGTGAGCATGGTGTATAGCTGCACCTTTGAGCAGCTTTTCCGGCTGGCGGATGATAAGTACAAGGGTGCCCTGTCGGTTCCCGTCCACTTTCTCATGGACGAGTTCGCCAATGTGAGCCTGCCGGATGATTTTGACAAGCTGCTGGCAACCATGCGTTCCCGGAATGTATTCGTGTCCATCATCATCCAGAATATCGCCCAGCTGAAGAACCTGTTTGAAAAGCAATGGGAATCCATCTTAGGTAACTGTGACGAGTTCCTGTATCTGGGCGGTAATGAAACCGGCACCCACAAGATGATTGCGGAATCCTACCTGGGCAAGCAGACCATCGACCTGAACACCTACGGCAAAAGCTCCGGGCGCAGCGGCAACTATTCCACCAACTGGCAGATCACCGGGCGGGAGCTACTGGACGCTGCGGAGGTGCGGATGCTGGATAACCGCTATGCGCTGCTGTTCATCCGAGGGGAAATGCCCATCATGGACGAAAAGTATGACCTGCTGAACCACCCCAATGTGAAGTTCACCCCGGAGAAAGGAGGTGCGCCCTATGTCCACGGCGGCACAGAGCTGTCCGTGGGAAGCCTGTCTGTTGCTGCCATTACAGGCAAAGAGAAGAATTATGTCAACCTATCCGAAATCGAATTTGAGCTACTTTCCGACGAGGAAATCGAAGTGGAATTATTATCTGGAGGAAAACAAAATGAAGAACCTCATTAAGAACATCGTAAGCACCAAGAAGGAAAAGAATACCCAGAAGCTGCCCATGCCGTCCCATGTGAAGAAGGGCTTCCGCCGCTACTGCGCCGTGGTGGTGACTGCCACGATTTGTTCCAGCATGGTGCTGACCGCCTCTGCAACCGGCGGAGACCCCCTCACCGTTGTCAACAACCTGTCCGACTTCATCTTTGGCATGATCCGTGCTGTGGGCATGATCCTGCTGGGCTGGGGCATTGTGCAGGTTGGCCTGTCTTTTCAGTCCCACGACCCGTCCCAGCGCTCCAACGGCTTCCTGACTCTTGCCGGTGGCGTTATCATCACTTTTGCCAAGGAAATCCTGACCCTGATTACCGGCTAAAAGGAAGAACTGTGAAATTGTCCGCTGCATTATAAGGAAATTTGTGAAATTGTCATCTAACGATTGCGTAATTTTGTGAAATCCGGTCTTGAAAGCGGTGGAGTTTTGTGATACAGTAATGCTAACCTAAAAAACGAGGTGAGCATTGTGGAACGCTTAAAGCGGAAAATTGATACCGTACTTGTGAATTGGAAGAATACGCCCGACCATATGCCTTTGATCATTAAAGGAGCCAGACAGGTTGGTAAAACGGAGGCGATCAAGCATTTCGCCGAGGGTCACTACAAGTCCCTGGTGGAAATTAACTTTGTTCTGCAAAAGCAGTACAAGGATATTTTTGACGACGGATTTGAGGTGGATACCATTCTCAAAAACATCTCCCTGCGAAATCCTGACTTTGAGTTTATTCCCGGTGAAACGCTGATCTTCTTTGATGAGCTGCAGGACTGCATCAACTGTGCCACGAGCCTGAAATCCTTCCGTCTGGATGGTCGCTTCGATGTGATCTGTTCCGGCTCTCTCATGGGCATCAACTACAACGAGATTGAATCCAATAGCGTCGGAAATAAGGAAGATGTGGAAATGTACTCTCTGGATTTTGAAGAATTTCTGTGGGCCAAGGGCTATAAGGAATCCCAAATCGAATCCATGTACCAGAGTATGCTTTCGCTGACACCCCTGACGAAAACGGAGTTTGATGTGATGCTGGAAAACTTCCGGGAATACATGGTGCTGGGCGGTATGCCCGCCATCGTTTTTACCTTTGTGAAGCAGAAACATTACAGCGGGACCCTGAAAATGCAGAAGCAAATTCTTCTGGACTATGAGGAAGACATTACAAAGTATGCCGGTGGTCTGGACAAAGGCAAAATTCTGAGTGTGTACCGCAAGATTCCTGCCTTTCTGGGAAAAGACAACAAGAAGTTCCAAATCTCCAAGATTGCCCGGAATGCCAGAAATCGGGACTATGTCGGCACAACGGAATGGCTGGACAATGCGGGAATCATCAATGTCTGTCATTGTCTGGAACTGCCGGAGCTGTCGCTGAAAGGCAACTATGACCCGGACAACTACAAAATCTATTTCCGGGACACGGGTCTGCTCATAGGTTCTCTGGACGAGGAGGTACAGGAAGATCTTCGCAACAATAAGAATTTCAACACCTATAAGGGTGCCATCTATGAAAATGTTGTTGCGGATATGCTTGTGAAACAGGGATATGCTCTCTATTTCTACCGAAATGACAGAGGAACCCTGGAAATGGACTTCTTTGTTCGGGATGCGAATTCTCTGATTCCTGTTGAGGTAAAGGCTATTGATGGCTCCACTCCCTCTCTGAATGCGCTGATCAGCAAGGACAAATATTCCGATATCCGCTATGGTATCAAGCTGGCAAATCGGAACATCGGTTTCAACGGAAAGTTTTATACGTTCCCGTATTTCATGGGTTTCCTTATCAAGCGGTTCCTGCGTGAAAACAACCACGAGGAAGTTGCAGCAAGATTTCAGGCGAACAACCAATAAACAATTCGCTATGTCCCTGTTCACACCAAGCTGAACAGGGATTTTTTCTATATCCAAAGCAAGGAGTTGAAACAATGTCGGATAATTGGGTTGTCCAGAACCTTCAAAATGCGCTGGAAGCATGGAATGAAAAGCTGGCGGAAATCTGGACACTGGTAACACAATCGCCCCAATCCTTCAAAGGCGGCATCATCTGGAATGTCATGGTTGGCATCCATGGTGCTGTTCAGGCTGTTGGACTGGCTCTGGTGGTGCTGTTCTTTGTCATAGGCGTGATGAAAACCTGCGGCAGCTTTGCAGACCTGAAACGCCCGGAGGTAGCAATCAAAGTGTTCGTCCGCTTTGCCATCGCAAAGGCGTCGGTCACTTATGGGCTAGAGCTGATGAACGCCCTGTTCTCCATTGCCCAGGGACTGGTATCCACCATCATGTCCGCAGCCGGATTTGGTTCCGTTCAAACCGCTGTCCTGCCAACGGAGATCATCACCGCCGTGGAGGACTGTGGTTTCTTTGAATCCATCCCCCTGTGGGCGGTGACGCTGATTGGTGGACTGCTGATAACCGTGCTGTCTTTCGTGATGATTATGACGGTGTACGGGCGATTTTTTAAGCTGTACCTCTATACCGCAATCGCCCCGGTGCCGCTGTCCGCCTTTGCCGGAGAGCCAACCCAGAGCTTTGGCATTTCCTTCATCAAGTCCTACGCTGCCGTTTGCCTGGAGGGTGCCATCATCGTGCTGGGCTGTATCATCTTCTCTCTGTTTGCTGCGACGCCCCCGGTTGTCGATCCCAACGCTGCTGCCGTAAGCATGGTTTGGAGCTATGTGGGAGAACTGGTGTTCAATATGCTGATTCTCGTCGGCACCGTGAAAATGGCTGACCGGGTAGTACGGGAAATGATGGGCTTATAAGGAGGAGTTTATGGAAATCAAAATCAACCGGGAGATTCGTGACTACCACGAATCCATGTTCATGGGTCTGTCTCTGCGGCAGACCCTTTGTTCGTTATTGGCAGTCGGTGCGGCGGTGGGGCTGTATTTCTGGCTGAATCCCATTCTGGGTACGGAAGGGGTGTCCTGGGTGTGCATGATCGGTGCGGCTCCCTTTGCCGCTCTGGGCTTTGTGTCCTACCACGGGATGCCCGCAGAGAAATTTCTGTGGGTCTGGTTCCGCTCTGAGATTCTGGAACCCAAAGTCATTCGCTTTCAGCCCACCAATCTTTACTATGAACTGATGAAAGACACCATTGCGAAACACGAAAAGGAGGCCAGAAAGCAACATGAAAGCGATTAAACAGGTGATGAAAAAAGATCAGGAGCCGTACCGTGTCCCGAAACGGGTGCAGGATGTCATACCGATTAAGCGTATGTGGAATGATGGGATTTTCCTCGCCGGAAACCGATATTCCAAGACGTTTAAGTTCACGGATATTAACTATATGGTTGCATCTCAGGAAGCGCAGAAGAAGCTGTTTCTGGCGTATGCAGCGCTGATTAACAGTCTGGACTGCGGTGCTACCACCAAGATCACCCTGAACAACCGGCATCTCAATCGAAAAAACTTTGCGGATACGGTTCTGATGAAGCTGAAAAATGACTATCTGGATTACTACCGTATGGAGTACAACGATGTCATCATGAGCAAGGCCACGGGCGGTAACGGCATCATTCAAGAGAAGTATGTTACGGTATCTGTCTGTAAAAAGAATATTGAGGATGCCAGAGCCTACTTTGCCCGTGTGGGCGCAGAGCTGACCGCCCGTTTTGCCGCTCTGGGAGCCAAGGTCGCGGAAATGGATGCCACAGAAAAGCTCCGGGTACTCCACGATTTCTACCGCAGCGGCGAGGAAGTATATTTCCGGTTTGATGCTCAGGACATGATGCGCAAGGGGCATGACTTCCGGGATTACATCTGCCCGGACTCCATCGAGAAGCACAGCGACTATCTGATGCTGGGCGGCAAGTACGCAAGAGTGATTTACCTCAAGGATTATGCGTCCTTCATTTCCGATCAGCTTGTCACAAAGCTGACCGACCAGAGCCGGAGCATGATGCTGTCCATCGATATTATTCCCGTTGCCACTGATGAAGCCGTCCGTGAGGTGGAACGGAAGATGCTGGGGGTGGAAACCAACATCACCAACTGGCAGCGCAGGCAGAATGCCAATAATAACTTCTCTGCAATCGTACCCTATGATATGGAACAGCAGCGTCGGGAGACTAAAGAATATATGACCGACCTGACCTCCCGTGACCAGCGGATGATGCTGTCGGTGCTGACCATCGTCCACCTGGCAGATTCCAAGGCGGAACTGGATGCAGATACCGACGCGCTGCTAAAGGTTGCGGCAGACCATATGTGCCAGATGGCGGTACTGCGGTATCAGCAGCTTGACGGTTTGAATACCGCTCTGCCCATCGGCACCCGGAAGATTGATACCTTCCGAACCCTTACTACAGAGAGCCTTGCGGTGTTCATGCCCTTCAAGGTGCAGGAAATTCAGGAGCCGGGAGGAATTTACTTTGGGGAGAATGCAATCTCCCATAACCTGATTCTGTGCAATATGAAAAACCTGCTGAACCAGTCCATGATGCTGCTGGGCATTCCCGGTTCCGGCAAATCCTTTTTTGCCAAGCTGCTGATTGTGGCCATTGCCTTGTCTACGAAGGATGACATAATTATTTTGGACCCGGAAGGGGAGTATACGCAGCTGGTCAAGGCGCTGAGTGGTTCTGTCATGTGTTTTGCGGTGGGCGGCTCTGACTGGCTCAATGCCATGGCTATGGAGGAAGGTTATGGAGAGGGGAGCCCGGTGGCGTTCAAATCCCAGTTTATCATGTCCCTTTTGAAGCAGATCGACCCTGACGGTATCCGGGCACACCACAAGTCCATCATTGACCGCTGTGTGGCGCTGGTACTTCAGGAGCAGAAAAAGACTGGCAAAGTTCCTACGCTTTGCACCCTGCGAGAAAAGCTGCTGGAGCAGCCAGAGCAGGAAGCGCGAGATTTAGCCCTCACCATGGAGCTGTATACCTCCGGTTCCCTGAATATCTTCGCCCATGAAACCAATGTGGATACCAGAAACCGCATCCAGTCCTATGACATCCACGATTTGGGTGAGGAGCTGAAGCAGCCGGGGTTCGTCACCATCACTGATGCCATGATCAACCGGGTCAACTACAACTGGGCGCACGGGAAGAAAACCCACATTTTCGTGGATGAATTTCACATCGCCTATGAGAATGAATACAGCGGCAACTTTTTCACTTCCGCATGGCGTCAGTTCCGTAAGCGGAATGCGGCCCCCTGTGCTATCACCCAAAATGTGGAATATATGCTGGATTCCGTGCAGGCCAGCACCATGGTATCCAACTCCGAATTTGTTGTCATGCTGAATCAGGCAGAATCCGATCAGGAGCGGCTTTCCAAACTTCTGAACATCTCCCCAGAGCAGATGAGTTATGTAAACGGCTCAGAAGCAGGCTGCGGCCTGATGCGCTATGGCAGTGCCTTGGTTCCCTTTGTGAACAGATTTCCGGTCAACACGGAACTGTATAAGCTCATTACCACCAAACCCGGTGAGGGGCTGTTTGCCAAAGGACGGGTAGATGGTCATGCCTGAAATCAAGACCAAAGATGTTGTTCGGGGAACCATAAAAGCGGTTGACCGCAGTTTACTCGCCGGGCAGCGAATGAGAGATGCCTATGTGCAGGCAAAGGATAGGGCGGAACACAGCGTTTATTCTTCGGAGGGCAGCGGTGAGGAATATGCTTCGGACAGATTGGAAGAAAGCGCGGAAACCATAGCCCGAGAGGTCGCCCATCAGATGGATATGGTGGGACACAAGGTGTTGCACCACAAGAAGCAGTCTCGACAGCCGGCAGCACAGTCTACAGCGGGCAGCCTACAGGTATCTCCCGGCAACGGAAATCCTACCAACGCACAGCAGCCCCATTGGGTTTCTTCCGATGGGGCTGTTTTCTCTGACAGCGGTGGACATTCTAGGGTCGGATCCGACGCAACGGTTCCAAAACAAGAAATAATTCGGAATAAGCAAGTTGCTTCAGCTAAGGCTGATTTGAAAGCCAAACGGGATTCTCCGTGGACTGCTTCTTCTGCGCCGCAGGTGTTCAACGAAGATAAAATACCCCACGGTTTCCGTTCTCCTGTGGAAAAGAATACTGCAAATCAGACAGTAAAATCCACAGAGCGTATCACAATCAAGGCTTCTCAGCGCACCGTCAAAACAGCAGACTCCACGGTGAAAGCCGTGGAACACATAAGAAGTACAGCCATAAAGTCTGCGCAGTCCGCAGTTGAGACAGCTAAGAAAGCTTCTGTTGAAGCTGCCAGAACAGCACAAAGAACCCGGGCGGCAGCAAAATCGGCGGCCTCACTTGCGAGGAAGGCAGCTGCCTATACCGCCAAAGCCGCGAAAGCAATCGCACAGGCCATGCAGGAATTGATTTCTGTCATTGCCGCTGGCGGTGGAACTGTGCTGATTCTGGTGATTGTTCTGGTTATTATGTGCTTCGCCAGTATGATACTTGCCAGCGATGAGAATGATATGGAAATCCTGCCAGTCAGCGAGGAGGTCAAAGCCTATGAACCGATCATACAGAAGTATGCCAGGGAACACGGAATATCGGATTATGTGCTCCTGATTGAGGCGGTGATGATGCAGGAATCAGGAGGGCGGGGGAGTGACCCTATGCAGTGTTCTGAGTGTAATTTTAACACGCTGTATCCACACACACCCGGCTCTATCACTGATCCGGAATACTCTATAAATGTGGGAATTCAGAATCTTGCGGACTGCCTGCAAATTGCCCAGTGCGAAAGCCCGGTGGATATGGATGCCATCAAGCTGGCTCTGCAAGGCTATAACTATGGTCAGGGGTACATCGCCTGGGCAATGCGCAAATACGGCGAGTATTCCAAAGCCAATGCCGTAGAGTTTTCTCTGAAAACTGCTGAAGCATGCGGCTGGAGCAGCTATGGGGATATGGACTATGTGCCTCATGTGCTGCGCTACTATCCTCTGGGACAAATCTTCTATGACCCGGACACTTCCCAACTGATCGTAGAGGTTGCTGCTTCGCAAATCGGCAATGTGGGCGGGGAACCCTATTGGAGCTGGTACGGATTCACAGAGCGTGTAGAATGGTGTGCCTGCTTTGTAAGCTGGTGCGCTAACAAGTGTGGATATCTGGATACGATCATTCCCAAGTTTTCCGGATGCAGTGCCGGTGTGCAATGGTTCAAGGCCAGAAACCAATGGGCAGAAAGGAGCGTTACGCCAGAACCGGGAATGATAATCTTCTTCGACTGGGACAGAGATGGTGTATCCGACCATACCGGAATCGTGGAAAAGTGTGAGAACGGCTATGTATATACCATCGAAGGGAATACTTCTGACAGCTGCCGCAGGCGGCAGTATGCAGCAAGTAATTCCCAGATTTTGGGCTACGGTATGCCATCGTACTGATTGAAATCCGTGATATCTCTCGACGTAACCCGGAAACTTTGTCAGGTCGCATTTTACAAAGTTTCCGGGTTACATGTCATAAATTGACCGGAATAAATTACATCCGACCGAAAGATTGCCTCAGCGAATATTGCCCGACGTGTTCGCACTACATTCAATTTTCTTGTCCGCAATCATTACAGTCATGGTAAATTGCTTCGCCACTGCGTCGTATTCCCATTCTAAATCACCTTGGTATTTTTGAGCAGTTTTCTTTACACTTTTCAGGCCAAAACCATGGGCTTGGGTATCCGGTTTTGTGGAGAGAAGCCTGTCTCCCGCCTGCTTGGGGGGAGTGTCGCAGCTGTTGGTCAGGATGATGACGCTGTAGGAATTGCGGTGGACGGTATTGAGCGAGATAGCTTTCCCGGCAGAGTCCTCGGCAGCTGCAACGGCGTTATCCATCAGATTCCCAAGAATTGCCACTAAATCTATATCATCCAGTTGGGAAAGGTTGCAGACCTTTATGTCGTATTCAAACTGAATGCCGCGCATTTTGCAGTCCACGGTGTATTTGTGTATGATTACGTCCAGCAGCTTATTTCCACTATGACAATTTCGGCTGTAATCTGCAAGCTGCTGAGAAAGCGCCTTTACATAGTCCCCAATCTGGGGATCGTCATTCAGCGCTTGAATAGCCGCCAAGTGCTTTTTGGCATCGTGGGCGTAAATCATCAACTGTTGATTCTGCTGGTCAAGGATTTGATAATAGGATTTTTCCACTTGCAGGCGATCCAGCTCACTTTTTATTTGCATAGCTTCGCCATCTTTTTTTATCTGGTGGGAGTATGTTACGAAAAGCAAAATAGAGGAGATAAACAGACAGCCATTTGCCAGGGATAGAAGTAACTGTATATTGTAAGAGATATTTGGCTGACAACAGACATGCCAAAAAATAATTTGACAAAATGTTGCTGTAACAGGATAAAGGAAGAAACTCGTTGGGAGTTTGGCATAGCTTCCTTTGGGACGGATGACCTTAAGCATTAGCAGGACAAATAGAAAAAATAAAGATTTGCTGGTAATTGTCTCAAATAAAAGCAATATCAGATCGTTATTATAATCGCGAAATCCGCTACCAGTAACATACGAACTCATGAAAATAGTGGTAATTTCAAATGCTGTATTACTTACCACCAATATGGCACAATAAAAGAAATATTGTTGAATTTTTGCCCGAAAGCACACAAGTGCAAAAACAAATGCAGCAATATACGTTACAATTCCATTGATTGTACTGTTGTTATTAAACACCAAATTAACTGCTGATGCGATAAAGAAAACACCGCAGCCAATAATCAGACATTTGGCAAGACGAAAGCGCTGCTCTAAAATGTTTGAGAAGAAAATGTAGGAAATTGACATTTCTACAAAGTACACGCACAGAGAAAAAACTGGATTCAACATATTACCGCCTCCGCAGGTATTCAAACCAGAATTTGTGAAACGCGGATTGCTTGCGAGGGGCAATTGGAATGCGAGCGCCATTGGTCAACAATAATTCTGTATATGTGTACCTGTCAACGTGGTGCAGATTCACAAAGAAGGATTTATGTACTGGATAGAAAAATAACTGTGGCAATTGTTCACAAAGATCGTCATATTTTTCAGAAAGGCTGAATGTCTGCTTCGTTGTTACAAGGGAAACCCTTCTTCCCTCCCGAGTCACATACAGGATGTCATCCGCAACTACCCGTTGCTGAGCACCATTTTCTGATAAATAGATGTCTACATATGCGCCATCTATATATTCCATGGCTTTGTCCAATCCAGAGTAGAGCCGCTTAACATTGAACGGCTTTTCAAAGAAGCGAAAAGCCTGAAGATCCATGGCATCGTCTTGGTATTCGTCGTAATTCGTCACAAAGAAAAGGGCCAGTTTCTGGTTTCGCTGGCGCAGCTGCTTGGCAAGAGATATTCCATCAATTTCTTGCATCTGAATATCCAAGAAAGCAAGGTCATAGATTTCTTTTTTCTCCAAAACCTGAGCAGGATCAGTCAGGGCGGTGATGGTATAGGGGATATGATGGTTTCGCATGTATTCCTCTACATGAATACACAGGGTGTTCAGATAGGTTTGCTCATCATCACAAATCAGGATTCTCATAAAGGACCTCGCAAAAAATAGGCTTGCAGCACAAAGGTCGTGCTACAAGCCTATTTTACCATTCTATATTGCCAACGTCAAACCTGATGCAGCCAGAAAGAACAGCATTTTTGTTGTTTTTTATTGCATTTTTGCAGTCGAAGAACTACATCATTCCACATTTTCCAAGTATGCGGTCAAAAGACGTAGGAGTATCTGTTGTTCTTTAGGAGATAGACGCTTCACAAGCATGGTAATCGCATCTGTCTCCGGGGTGATCTCCCCAATCAAATAGTAGTCCGGCGTTCCCCCAAGCACGTCGCATAAAGCGAGCAGGCGCTTGGTTGTGAGCAAACTTTTTCCGCACTCTATGCTGGATATATGATTTTTGGAAAGTCCTAACTTTTCTGCCAGCTGGTCTTGGGAAAGGTCTGCCGCCTCTCTGAGGTGCCGAACCCGCCGCCCAACCAGCTTCTTGTCAACATCCATATTAATCACCACCGCTAGGATACCACGAATTGTTTCAAATGAAAACAAAGTACAATAGAACATATCTATAACACCAGTAATCTGTAAAGATTTTATAGATATATACATATTCAACTATGATTGTTTGCAGTTTTGCGCGAATAATCCGCACTTCTGCAAGATCTATTGCAAAGCGCAAAAAGATATGGTACTTTGGCGTCGAAAGGAGGTGAACGGTATGAAAAGCAACAAACGTTTATTTGCCGATCTTGCGAAAAAAATGGCAGAACGAGAACTGCGCAAGGACGCAAATAGAACCACATGTGGGTGCATCTACCAGCCCAAAGCACCCGCTGAGTTGAAGCGTTTCAAGAACAGCAAGTAATGGGGACGTGGATTGCGGAACAAATTACGCACAAGCTGATTGCATCATCAGTAATAGAAGAAGGTGATAGAGAGCTTTATATCTACGGTTTTTTCCTGTTGATAAGCAAAATCTTTTTCTTCTTTGTCACCGTTATTGCTGGCCTTCTAACAGGTACAACGGTCGAAAGCATTATATTCTATGTGGTGTTCATGCTTCTTCGTACCTATGCAGGCGGAATTCATGCAAGAACGGAGATGTCCTGCACTGTACTAACAACGTCGGCGTTGATTGCTTCTGTGCTGGTGATAAAGCAACTGGAGACGCATACCAGTGGGGTGGTTCCTATGCTCATGTTCGGAATCGGAAGTCTCTGCATCCTTGCATTCAGTCCGCTGGTATCCAGCGGAAAGTCGCTCGATGAACACGAGAAAAGGCAATATAAAATAATCTGCGATGCAATTCTAATCATCTGCGTCATCGTTGCACGGATTGCATGGATGTATCAGCTCGGAAGTATCTTCTATCCAATTTCCTGCGGAATTTGTTTGGAAAGTTTATTGCTCGCAATTGGTAAAATTTGTAGTCACAGGGAAAGCAGAAATCACATTATATGAATCTGACTGATCAGCGGTTCATATATGCCCTGGATTTCTGGAACGGCGCGCATCTGGAGGTTCGTGAAAACTTGCCGTAGGCCATCAGCGGCAAAGGGCGGAAGTTGATGGTAACATTTCAAAAAGCAAAGGAGGATATTATGAACACGTTAAAACGCTCCATAATTGTGGTTCTGCTGTTTGCCATTTTGATGTCAATTTTGGCTATTCCTGCATTGGCATTGGCGGTAGGCAGTTCCCATTATACAAACGTTAGCGGTTTTAAGGAACTCTACAATGGCTCCCCTCTGAATGCATATATCCGTGCTGCGCAACGATTTTTGCTGTGTTATGGTGGAGAAGCAAGAAGCAACATCATTAGCGGCGGCGGTGTGGACGGAGGATATGGGTACTATACCCAGGAAGCAGTAAGGGTATACCAAAAAGATAAATGGCCGTATGACGAAAAAGAGCAGGATGGTCGTGTCGGCCCTAAGACATGGGAAAAAATTGCTGTCGATCTCGAATACTCTCCGGGGGGGACAGACTATGACGATCTATGTGTTAACGGCAAAAAAGTTTTGTACATTGATACCCGTGCAGAAGGATATAGTTACTACAATTATAATGGAAGCGAATATGAGGGGACTAAAGACCGTTTTATCGTTTCAAAATAATTAGTTTACACGAGGGTAGGACATTTAGTCCTACCCTCTCTAGTAATATGAAATGATGGATTGAAGGTTGTACAATTCAAATCTGCTCATGTGGGAAGGAATAAGACGGTCGAAACATACTTTTCCGAGCACATCTACAAACACTTGCTCGTTGATAATTATTATTTCCTTGATGAGAGAACTGGAACATCCGTTTTTTGCTCGGATATTTAGAAAGTTGAGTTGTAAGCGCAAAACTATTCTTTCAAGGGACATCCGAGAACACACTAAATTACAATCAACTGCGTTAGAGCTACCTGTTTTGTCTCTCTGACTCTCTTGAAACGTAGTGGAAAGGAATGGTTAATACATGAAAAAAATTTTTTTCTTGCTCATATGTACTCTTCTGATGTTTTTAACTGCTTGTCAGGCTGCGCCTAAAAGTAATGTAATTGTCAGTAAGAACGATGGTTCCTTCGATATTAATAAAGTTCAATCCGCAGATGAATCGGGTTCGGCGGTAACAGCAGAAACTGTTCAGATCATGGAACCCTTCCAGAGTACCGACAAATCAGTATTCTTTAATATAACTGTACAGAATTTAACTGAGCTTGCGAACATGCCTGTGCTGGAGGTTTGTCCGCACTTATTAACAGGAGAAGATGCTCGCAATATTGCAACTGCACTGTTCGGATCGGAAGCAGTTTTTTATGAAGCAGAGCCATCAAAAAATGAACGCTTTTCAAGGCAAGAAATCAATGAACAAATTTCTAGATGGTCTCCATACACTTCTGCGGAAAGGATAAGGTGGCTATTCCCCAATAAGGATCTAGACACTTGTGCAGCCTATGCAGAGACAATGCAAGATTGCATTACATATCTTTCAACAGAATTTTTGAATTCTAATGTTGAGGATTATAAACGGCCTTTGTGCCAATGGCAATTTCATAATAGTTCCTACTACAAGGATAGAACAGCCGATTCGGACTCGAGCACTTCTTTTCAAGAAAATGAACAAATTGTTGCTTGGACACCAATAGGCAATGGTATGTATAACATTTTCAGAGCAGATCGTCGAGATAAGGCAGATTATAAACTGAATAATGTTTACGTTACAGCAGCAGCGGGAGGCCCCCTTGGGATAGATTATAAGATTTTTTGTGCGGAAAAACTTAGAACAAATGCTCCTACTCAAGAACAAATATCAATGGTGTCCGAAAAGGCACAGAGAATGATGAATAAAATGGGTTTAGGTTCTTGGAAGATAGGTTCCACTCACATAGAAAAAAATGATATGGGGGATTGCATTGAGTATCGTATCTGTGTAGATGCTTTTCCTGTTTTGGAAGGAGTAGTGACTTTAGATCGTCCACAACTTAATAACTTAAAGAGCACAGAGGTTTATGCATCAAACTACTATTTAACAGAAGCAAATTTTTCTTTTTCAGCAGGTGGTGAATTGGTTGACTTCACGCTTTATTCACCCATTGATATTACCCAGATAGTCAATAAAAATGCAAAAACCTTAACTTTAAAAGAATTACTATCTCGAGCAAAAGAACAGTTGTCATATAGTGATGCCTATCAGTATGGTGGTATTTTTGAAGGAATGCAAGAAGATGTAATTTGCAAAGTACAGATTTCACGGATTGACTGTGGGTTAACGCGGGTTAAAGCACCGAATACAGATAATACATATTATTATGTTCCTGCTATTATGTTGGTCGGAGATGTGGAATGTTGCATAAAGAATACAGGAGAAACGTATTTCTTCAATGAAAATGTACCGCTGCTGATGTTGAATGCTGTGGATGGTTCGGTTATTCCTCTTGGTAACGAATAAAAACGTATAATTTTCTTTTTTCTTTTGGACTAAAAGGGCAAACTTTTTACAAAGGAGGAACTGCACTATGAAGGAGGATGAAAACTGAAGAATTCTACTTTCACCGGTTTGCAACAAGGTTTTTGCCTCCGTTTTCTCATTGGAGTTATTGGCGTATTTGTCCTGATTGGTTACTCGTCCATAGACACACTGTTGCAGCTATGCCGTGACATAAGAATACAGCCCAACGAATTCCACATTATTTTCCTGCTGGAGGCGCTTACTTCCGATACAGTATCCCCTTTTGTGGCTATTGTTTCGGCTCTCCCATTTTCAAGCAATTATGTGGATGAGGTAAAAAGTAAATTCGCTCGGTTTTCCATGTTACGGACTAACTACTCCACCTACCTTCTCAGCCGAATCATCGCCTGCTTCCTGCTGGGTGGGGCGGTGATTTTGGCCGGAGTGTTGGTAACTTATTTCATCAGCACGCTGGCGTTTTTGCCTATGGAGGAAGCAGCGGACAACGAGGAGAGCCAGCTTTCGGAGTTTATTAAGCAGTGTGTCCTCCTGTTTCTCAACGGTGGCCTTTGGGCGGTGGTGGGCATGACCATGAGTACCGTCATGGAAAGCAAGTACATCTCCTACGCTTCCCCTTTCATTGTGTACTACCTGCTGGTCATTCTCTATGAACGGTACTTCCCAGATGCCTGGCTGCTCTGCCCCAAGAACTGGATGAACCCGGATATCTGGCCCTATGGGGTAGGAAGCGCGGCCTTGTTCCTGCTGGAATTGACGTTTCTGTGCGGACTGGTCTTTTACATCCGAGGAAAAAGGAGGCTGGAGCAGTTATGAAAGAAATCCGTCAGTCATTTTCCATCGCCGGATACAACTTCCGCCTGTGGCGGGGGAATCCCCGGATTTTGGTAACCTTCTTGTTGACCTTCATTCTGTGCTTCCTGCTTTCGGACAAGGCTGTGACCTTTGCCGTGGAGCATAACACCACCATGCAGCTTGTGGAGGTGTTCATCTGGAACTTCGGTGACAGCAATTCCATTCTCTTGTCCTCGGTGCTGCTGGTGCTGCTCTTTGCGGATATGCCTTTCCTGTCCTCCGGTACGCCCCTCTATCTGGTGCGGACCAAACGGAGGACCTGGATCACCGGGCAGGTAATCTACATTCTGGCAGCCACCTTCGTGTATCTGCTGTTCGTGCTGATTTGCACCGTGTTCTTCTCCATGCGTCAGTCCTTCACCGCCAATATGTGGAGCCCCACAGCGGCAATTCTGGGTTACACCAATGCGGGAGAGCGGGTTGCCATCCCCGCGTTGGTGAAAACCCTGGAAATGAGTTGGCCCTATCAAAGTATGGTGTCCATCTTTTTCCTTATGTTGGGCTACACCAGTGTCATGGTCATGCTCATGCTTTTGTGCAATCTTCGCTTCGGACAGGCAGCGGGGGTGGTCAGCGTACTGGTATACAGCGTGTACGGCATCCTGATGCAGCCGGACACCATTCAGCTCATTCTGAAACTGCCGGATGAAGCCTACTACATTGCAAACGTCATCATCGGCTGGGTGTCTCCACTGAACCAGGCTACCTACCATATGCACAACTTCGGCTATGACAAGCTGCCCAGGCTCTGGCAATCCTATCTTATTTTCTTCTCACTGGTAGTCATTCTCTATTTTGCTTCCATTCGAGCGGCAAAACGATACCAGTTTACCTTTACCGGAACGGAGGGATGATGTGGATAACTGTATAGAAGTCTTAAATGTCAGCAAGTCCTTCAGTGGGGAAAAGGTGCTGAAAAACGTGTCCCACACCTTTGAAAAGGGGAAGATTCACGGCATCGTTGGCAACAACGGCTCCGGGAAGACGGTGCTTATGAAGTGCATCTGCGGCTTCTTCCGCCCGGATGAAGGGAAAATCTATGTTAATCACATGGAGGTAGGAAAGAAAAGGGATTTCCCGGAGGATATCGGCATCATCATTGAAACGCCGGGTTTCCTGCTCCATCTTTCCGGCTTCCAGAATCTAAAGCTGTTGGCCTCCTTGCGAAAAATTGCCAATGACCACACCATCCGGGACACCATTGAATTGGTAGGGCTTGATCCCAATTTGAAAAAGCCCGTCGGAAAATACTCCCTTGGTATGCGTCAGCGCTTAGGCTTGGCCCAGGCCCTGATGGAAGACCCCAATCTGCTCATACTGGACGAACCTCTCAACGGCCTGGATAAGAACGGTGTCCTGTATATCCGTGAGCTTATCAAAAATCTCCGGTATCAGGGAAAGACCGTAATCCTTGCCAGCCATAACCAGATGGACATTGACGAGCTGTGCGATACGGTGTGTGAAATGGATGCCGGCGTTTTAACGGTGGTGCGATAAATGGAAAACTTACTGATCGCGGAAAACATCCGCAGCTTTTTCCCGGAAGCGGGGCCGTTTTCCCTGACCATCCATGCAGGGGATCGCTGCTATGTGCAAGGAAGTAGTAGAAGCTGTCATGCGCTGTTTGAAATGTTCACCGGGCTGAGAAAACCGGACGAGGGAAGCGTTACCGTCCGGGGCAAAAATGTATATGACATGTCAGAAACGGAACGTGCGGCATTTCGCCGGGACAATATTGGAACTGTTCCAAAGGGCGGCGGTTTCCTGCCGGAACTGACCCTGCTGGAACAGGTTCGTCTGCCAATGGTACTGGCAGGGCTATCGAGAGACGAAATCCGAAACCGAATCCGAAAGAATGCCTTTGATTATCTGCCGCTGCATGACCTTTATAACCAAGGGAAACGGTGTACACCCCGAACCTTAGCGCTTGCGTCACTACTCCGTGCCAGTGTTATGAACTCACCAATTCTGATTCTGAATGCTTCTTTTGAGCATCTATGCGGAAAAGATGCCGAGCTTGTTTGGCAGGAGGTAAATACCATTTTACCGAAAGAACATGGTTTTCTCTATTTGGGCAGTACCCCTGCACCTATGTGCATGGACTGGACAGAACAAATTTCCGGGAGGTAAGGAATATGAAAAAAAGAGTTTTATCCCTTTTTCTGGCACTATATCTGTTCGGCGGGAACTGTCTGATTGCTTTTGCTGACGAGACGGAACCTGCGCTCCAGGAAAGCAACACTGAGGAAATGCCTGTAGAAATACACGAGCAGCCACAGCCTGCCATGGAATCACAGAATGAAGACAATGCACCTACGCTTACACAGGATTCTCTCGCTGTGGATATGGATCGGCAATATCCGGGAATGGACAAGACCTACGGTGCCGGATATTCCGGTACCGTTGCAGAAAGAAAGCTGCGTTTGGTTCTGCCGTTGCTGAATCAGGGAGGACTGTCCATACCTATCGACGTAACGTTAAGTGCCGCTTTCCTGACAGCAGAGGAAAAGCAGGAATCCATTATCTCTCAGAGTATGGATCTCGGAAATGGACAAACGGTAGAAAACGTCTATTTGGCAGACTTTGAAATTTCACTTCCGGATTCCGTGGTTCCCGGTTCCTATCCGGTAACAATTACGGTAAAAGCCGGCGAGACGGCGCAGACGCTGGAATTGCAGCTTCCTAATAGCGTTTCAATTCCGGAACCTGCAACGCCCCCTACAGAGCCAAGTTCATCCACTGAACCCAGCGCTCCAAAGCTTCCAACGGTTCTGGAAATTGACAGCAGTCATATCTACAGTGGAATGGATATGGCCTATGAGGACGGCTACCTTCCCCGAATTGGCAACGGGGTTATGAAAATCGTTCTTCCCCTAAAGTGCAGCGGTACTCTTTGGGACAATAAGCTGGATACCTCCATTTCTCTGGACACCAGTGCCAGTTCTCCCTTTGTGGTGGAGAACTTCCGAAAGACCTTCCGCCTGGAGACTGTGACTCCAAAGAACAGCATCGAGCCACAGGACGTTTATCTTGTGGGCTACGAGATTCAGCTCTCGGACGAACGCCGCAATGGCACATACCCTGTTGCTATCACAACTTCTGGCTTTGACGACTCCGGAAATGCTATTACCGCAACTTTTACCCTGTATATTACCATTGCCGATGGCAAGATCGAGAAAATTGCTCAGCCGGTAGTGGACACACCCACCGCTGAGCCGGTGGTCTATATCAGCAAAACCGTGCTGGAACCAAAAACCGCCCAGGCAGGGGACGGCTTTACCATGACGGTTACACTGAAAAATTCTATTTCCACAAAATACGTGCGGAATATGCTGGTAACAGTGGACACAGGAAATGTCCAGATTGATCTGGACGAGGACAGCAATATCTTCCCCATTGAGAAAATTGACAGGGGAGGAGAGGTAGAGTTGACCCTTCACTTTTCTACGGAACCGGCCATTCCATCCGGGAAATATCCCATCCATTTCTCCTTCAAGTATGACAGCAGCAAGACCCTGAACCTCAGTTCCAACGGTTCTACAGTAGTGGAAATCCAACAGCCTGCCAATATGGAGCTGGTAATGCCTCGATTTGCCGATTCCGTCAGTGTGGGGGAGACGGTACCTGTTTCCTTTCAGGTGATGAATATGGGCAGGTCAGCCATGTATAATGTCCGATGCACCGTTTCCGGATACGGACTGGTACCCTCCAACACCGGGTATATCGGCACAATGGAGGCAGGTACTTCCAAAAATACCAAGGTGGAATTGTACATCATCGCATTGAATGCCAGCACAGGAAATGAAAATGGGTCGCAGTATGGTAATACCACCGGCACTGTAACCCTGACCTATGAGGATGAAACCGGGCAGGAATACAGCCAGGAGGCTACCTTCGATACCACGGTAAACCGTCCGGTGGTTCAGCTTCCGCAAAACAACACAGAGGAAGAAAAAGCGGAAAAGCGTGTAAGCTCCTGGTGGGTATCTGTAAGCATTTTGGGAGGTGTGATCCTTGCAGCAGTTGGAACGATCCTGTTCATCCAAAAGAAAAAGCACAGGGGCGGGAATTATCTGTAAAATCGCTTTTCACACAGTTGGGCGCTACGGAAAAGCTGCCTTGCTGATGCTGTGCGTGGGGTTCCTGTTTCTGATCACCACGGCAACTTCCTATGGCGTACTGCGGCAGGAGTTGGATACACCCTATGTCCTTACCGGGACAGTTACCAGACAGGCGGATTTAGAGAAGTACCTGGAAGTACCCTCTGTAGAAGCAGTCACCCCGGTACTCTCCTTTGAATCCAAACTGACCTCCAAGGACACCGCCCTGTCCGGGACGGTAACGGCGGTGCTGGCAGATTATCTGGAGCTGTCCTTCACTCAGGGGGGTGTATTTCCAGATGACAGTAATATGCCATTTCTTGTGCTAAATCAATATGCTGCCCAGCATTTTCTGGATGAAAATAAAAAGGAAGTCACATTAGCTGTCAACGATGCTGTGAGCATGACCATTGGAGAGGAAGAACAAACAGCCATACTCTGCGGCGTCTTTGAAGATGGGCTGGAGCAGCCGGCGGTGTACATGAGTTATACGCTTGCCGCACGGGAGCTTTCTAAAGGGGAAAATATCAGTCTCTTACTCCGGCTGGGAAAAACAGAGGATTTGGAAAGCAGTGTCAAGGCACTGAAAAAATGGGGGGTTACTATCTCCTATGACGAATCCCTCCCAGAACGCTGGAGACTGACAAAACAGCAGATCTATCAGACCTTTGCGTCTGCATGGATTCTCCTGATTTGTTCCGCTGTCCAGATGTCCGGGCGACATAAGGGAGAACTGCGAGAAGATTTGCCGGAACGGCATGCTCTGGCACTCAGTGGGTTAGCAGAACGGCAACTTCGGTGGATATTTCCCTTGCGAACTTTCTTTGCTGACTTGCTCTGCCTTTCACTTGCTATAGCTGCGGCTATTATCATGGGGAGCGTATCTACGCTTGGGCTTCTTGCAGGGGGTATTGGGTTGGCTTTGCACCTTGGAATTGTTGTGCCGGGTTGCATCTCATATTGAAGCAATCTACGACAGTAGGAAATAGATTAAACACCAACAATATCGGAAGTGAAAAATGCACTGTGTAATTGAACAAATGTAGAGAGTAAATGAGTCAGACAACAAAGCAGAGCCTGCTTTCCTTTAGCGAAAAGGAAGCAGGCTCTGCTTTGTTGTCTCCGGGGTTGAAATTTCTTCCCCGGCTCACAGCCGCTGCATAGATGCGTGCGCGACAGCGCAGCGTGCGGGCAGAACGAGAGCGGGCTGTACCATGGTGTAATCATCTGATTTTGTATAGCTTATCAGGTTTTTTACAATACATCATCCCGATAGCACTTTACTTTTCTGTTAGAAATTATCGCTGCCGCAGCCCTCCGGTTGATCTGAAATTACAAAATTTCAGATTGATTGGAGGAAATAGCAATGGATGGATACCATCCGAAAAACAAAGATCCCCGTCCAAAGCGGAGGAAAGAAAGAGATAACCCCTATACGATATTTACAACCGGCATATGCACGGATTCGCCGCAATATTGGCTGTCCTTTACGGACAATCAGGGGGAGCGGCATAGTTTGGAGATTGGCAGAGAGCTGTTCGATGCTCTGGATCGGTTTGAGCTGGATGATCTGTCTGTAATGAATGAGATAGACAATCATTATGAGCATTCCGATTTGACAGAGGAATCATTGAACACACGGACAGCAAATCCACCGGAATCTCTGGAAGATACTGTATTCACCAGGCTGCAATACGAGCGGTTACATAGCGCAGTATCAGATTTGCCGGAGATCCAGCGCAGAAGGGTAAATCTATACTATTTTGGAGGATATACCTTCGAGCAGATTGCGTTGTTAGAAAACTGCACCAAACGGGCGGTAAAAAGGAGCGTAGATCTCGCTGTCGATACGCTCAGAAAAAATTTGAAAAAATTTTTCTGATTAGGGTACACTTTTGGCGTTTTAGTTAGGAAACAGGTGAAGGGGTTAATCCTTCACCTGTTTCTCTGCTTTGGGGAATGGGTTTGTACCTTAAAAACTGCATACCCATTCGTCAAACACATTCCCATTGCTATTGTGATGAGCATAAGCCGCTTTAGAAACTGCGCCGAGATGTGTCGGGGCGGAAAGCAACAGGACATCACTTTACTTTTTGGTCTGCTAGGCTTTCTTCCCCGGCACGGAGCGAGAAACAGTTTTCTAAGACTTCTGGGCAGCACCCAGAAGGGCGATAACAGGCAGTGGGGACAATGATACTCCCGTCCAGTCACAGCTAGGAACGCAATGAGGGCGGTCACATGAGAACCATGCGAGGGCGCTTCGACCCGTGGAGCTGGTACGCTGCCAGCCGTTTGGCGACTTCCCATCATAGCCGGGGTGTCGAGGACAAATAGGCTTCTTCAAACAACAAATCCGCCAGTAACCGGAAATGGGCGCTGGCGGAGCTTACATAGGCATTCTGCCTATATCTTTTGAGGAGGTTAAACACATATGATTACTTCCTATTAGGAACACTGTAAATACAAGGCTTTTCGGAGCCTACAAACCAGAAAAAATAATATTTGATCTATCACATTACGCAAA
>OIYS01000355.1_pt1 | contig 33747 bp, 33 predicted proteins | sample 1588271 | NCBI WGS metagenome assembly OIYS01 (sample SAMN03283286) | human gut metagenome | biome: human-associated habitat; material: feces | host: Homo sapiens | place: Peru | collected 2012
TGTATTCGGCGGTAAGGTATATAGATAATAATATTGAAAATATTGAGAGTATAAGCGGCATTGCGAAGCTCCTAGGGTACAGCGATACATATTTATCGCACACCTTTAAAAGAAAAACGGGGGTTACGCTGCAGGAATATATAAGGTATAAAAAAATCGATTACGCGGCGCAGCTTTTAAGGGACGGGGAGATGACTCCGTCGCAGCTGACCGAGCTTTTGAATTACGACAGTTTATCCTCTTTTTCAAGGTCGTTTAAAAAGGTGATGGGCGTTTCGCCAAGGCAGTATGCCGAAAATAACAATAGACAAATAAAGCCAACCCAAAACTAAGGCACAGCTATATATTAATTGCGACCGCGGCAGTATAATCAAAGCAGAAAAAATTTCTGACGGAGGTTATAAAGTATGGAAAAAATCAAGGTTGCGATTATAGGCTGCGGTAATATCGCCAACAGCGCGCATATCCCCGCATACATGGCAAACCCCAAGGCTGAGATTGTCTGCTTTTGCGATATTATTCGCGAAAGAGCCGAGGCGGCGGTGGAAAAATACGGAGTAGGCAGAGCGGTTACGGATTACCGCGAGCTGCTGAACGACAAGGAAATTGACGCGGTTTCGGTTTGCACGCCGAATAATGTTCACTCAACAATTTCCATTGATTTTATGCGCGCGGGAAAGGACGTGCTTTGCGAAAAACCTGCCGCAAGAATTTACAGCGAGGCGCTGGAAATGCAAAGGGTGCGCCGTGAAACGGGGCGTCTGCTCAATATAGGCGTGTGCAACCGCTTTAATTCATCGGTCAACCGTATTAAAGAGCTTATTGAGGCGGGCAGACTAGGCGAGGTTTACGAGGTTTATATAAGCTTTCGTTCGCACCGCTCGATACCCGGGCTCGGCGGCGCTTTCACCACAAAGGCAATTGCGGGCGGCGGCGCGCTTATAGATTGGGGCGTACATTTTCTTGACCTTGTTATGTACTGCTGCGGCGACCCCAAGCCGATAACCGTTTCGGGGCAGGCTTTTTCAAAGCTCGGCAGGAATATAAAGGAATATACATATACCGATATGTGGGCAGGCCCGCCGGTTGAAAACGGAACGTATGATGTGGATGATTTCGTAACCGGACTTATACGCACGGACGGCCCCACCCTTACCTTTAACGGCGCGTGGGCGCAGAATATCGGAAAAAGCGAAATGTTCATTGACTTTATAGGGGATAAAGCGGGCATCCGCCTTGATTACGGCGCGGGCTTTACAATGTGGTCGGCGGAAAACGGCGCGCTTTTGGAAACAAAGCCCTCCTTTAAAATGGCAAACGCCTATCAGGTAGAGGTTGACGATTTTCTTGACTGCATTACCGAGGGCAGAACAAACGCCGCGGATATTGATAACGCCGTAATTACCTCCCAAATTATGCAGGCAATTTACGATTCGTCGGAACAGCACCGCGAAATAGTGCTTTAAGGCGTGAGGGAGGTATTAAACTATGATAAAAATAGGTGTAATTGACCATTATCTTGACCAGTATCATTTTTTAAGCTACCCGAAACTTATTAAAGAGGCGTCGGGCGGTGAAATGGAAATAGTGTGCGCATGGGCGGAAACGGAGCACGAAAAAGGCAAAACCAACGCTCAGTGCTGCGCGGAGCAGGGAATAGAGCTTTTAAGCTCGCCCGAAGAGGTTATTGAAAAGAGCGATTGCCTTATAGTAATGTCGCCGGATAATCCCGAGCGCCACGAGGAGCTGTGCAGGCTTCCGCTTGCAAGCGGAAAACGCACATATATAGATAAAACTTTTTCTCCCGACAGGGCAACCGCCGCGCGCATTATAGAAATGGGGAAACAGGGCAACACGCCGTTTTTCTCCACCTCCTCGCTCAGGTACGCCGAGGAATATGCCGATATAGACCGCAGTAAAATACAGTTTATAGCCAGCCGCGGACCCGGTGAATTCTCAAATTACGCAATACATCAGATAGAGCCGCTTGTATGCCTTATGGGGGTTAATATCGGCAAAATAATGTATTTGGGTACCGAGAATACCGTCACGTTTATTTTCAGTTACCGCGACGGGCGCGTCGCTACAATGTCGCAGCTTTTGGGCGAGTGCGATTTCGGCATGGCAATAAGTTTTGCCGACGGCAGCGCAAAAGTGATTGAGGGCGCAACCGATTACGGAATGAGGTTTATAAACGACCTTGTGGGATTTTTTAAGGACGGCATAGTGCGTGTTCCGCCCGAAGAGACTTTGCAGGTTATGACCGTGCTTGAATACGGCAAAAAGGCAATGGAAAACCCGGGCGTTTGGGTGGAGCTGCCCGAAAACAAGACCCGGTGACTGCCATGAACGGTGAATTTAAAATAGGCATTATTTCAGATATGCTGCGCCTGCCGTTTAAAGAAAGTATTTTAAAATGTGCCGAGCTCGGCGCCGACGGCATACAGCTGTATGCCGTTGAGGGGGAAATGGCACCCGAAAACCTGACGGATACGGATATTCGTGAGCACAGGCGCTTTATAGAGGATAACGGGCTTACCGTTTCGGCGGTTTGCGGCGACCTCGGAGGTCACGGATTTACAAGGGCGGAGGAAAATCCGCTTAAAATAGAGCGTTCAAAAAGGATTGTTGACCTTGCGCTGAAACTCGGCACGAATATTATTACAACGCATATAGGGGTAGTGCCCGAGGATGAGACCTCATATGAGTATTCTGTGCTGCATAACGCCTGCGAGGAGCTGGCGCGTTATGCGCACAGCGCGGGAGCGTTTTTTGCGGTTGAAACAGGACCTGAGCCGTCGGGCAGGCTGAAAAGATTCTTAGACGGTCTTTCTTCAAAGGGCGTGGCGGTAAATTTAGACCCTGCAAACCTGGTTATGGTAACGGGGGATGACCCCGTAAACGCGGTTTATACGCTTAAAGACTATATTGTTCATACCCATGCCAAAGACGGAATAATGCTAAAAAAAACCGACCCGAAAATCATTTATGACTTTTTTGCCGAGGGCGGCATAGGCGATTTAAGGTTGGATAATTACTTCCGCGAGGTTCCGCTCGGGAGCGGCGACGTGCCGTTTAAAAAGTATACCGACGCGCTATCGGAAATAGGCTACAACGGATTTTTAACCGTTGAAAGAGAGGTGGGAGCCGACCCCGTAAGGGATATTGCGGCGGCGGTGGAATATCTGAAACGTTTATAAGTATTTTATACAAAGTCACCGTGTGTTTGCTTCGGTTCAACGCACGGCGGCTTTGTGTTTTGTACGGCGGGTAATAAACCGTAAAAAAATAAATAAATATCTTGACAAAGGGGCTTTGTACGGCTATAATATTCATTGTGACGATAGAGGTGGAAGTATGGTTCTTGATTTAAAACGCATTTTTGTCAATGAAAATTCTTCCTTACCGATTGAGTATGCTTTGGATATGAGCGACGTTGAGTTTTCGGGCGTTTATCCGCTCAAAAAGCCCGTTAAAATCAGCGGTACGGTTACTAACAAAGCAAGCCTTACCGTGCTCAGCGCTGTTATAACTTATGAATACAGCGCCCCCTGCGACCGCTGCGGAACGGAAACGGCAAGGGAATATACCGTTAAAATAGACAAGTCTTTAGCCCCCGCTATTGAGGGCGAGGAAAGCGACAGTATTCTGCCGGTGCCCGATATGAAGCTTGACCTTGACGAACTTATATATTCCGAAGTTGTTGTGAGCGTTCCCATGAAGCATTTATGCAAAGAGGATTGCAAGGGTATTTGCGAAAAGTGCGGTAAAAACCTCAATGAGGGCGAATGCGGATGCCCCAAAAGAGAGATAGATCCGAGGCTTTCGGCGCTTGCCGATTTGCTGAAGGACTAATACTTATTTTTTTAAGGAGGTGCTCAAAAAATGGCAGTACCTAAGAGAAAAACATCGAAGGCAAGACGTGATAAGAGAAGAAACAACGTCTGGAAGATAAGTGCACCGACACTGGTAAGATGCTCAAACTGCGGTGAATATAAGCGCCCGCACAGACTTTGCTCTGCCTGCGGTCATTATGACGGACGCGAGGTAGTAAAGGTCGGCGAGTAATTCGTTTGTCTATCTTGTAACGGGGCAGAGGAGGAGTGTATCCTCCTCTGCTTTAATCTTATATGCATATATAAAGGAGGCGGCGGAATGTCTGTTGTAATATCGTCTGTTACCCCGGGCAGCCCGGCAGATAAAGCGGGGCTTCGCGGCGGCGATATGCTTATTTCAATAAACGGCAATGAAATAGTTGACGTTTTGGACTATAGATTTTATCAAGACGTGACCCGCCCCGTTTTAAAATATATTGATGAAAACGGAAAGCTTAAAAAAGCGAAAATTAAAAAGCGGGAATATGAGGAATTAGGGCTTGAATTTGAAACCTACCTTATGGATAAGCAGCACTCCTGCCGCAATAAGTGCGTTTTCTGCTTTATAGACCAGCTGCCGCCCGGAATGCGCGAAAGCCTTTATTTTAAGGACGACGACTCCCGCCTTTCCTTTCTCTTCGGCAATTATATAACCCTTACCAATATTTCCGAGCACGAAATTGAGCGCATTATAAAAATGCACATAAGCCCTATAAACGTATCGGTGCATACAACCAACCCAGAGCTGCGCGTTAAAATGATGAAAAACAAAAATGCGGGCAAGGTGCTTTCTGTCATAGACCGCTTTAACGCTGCGGGAATAAAGCTTAATTGCCAGCTGGTGCTCTGCCCCGGGTATAACGACGGCGCGGAGCTTGAAAGAAGCCTTACAGACCTATGCGCCCTTGAAAACGCCGAGTGTATAGCGGCGGTGCCGGTAGGCGTTACCGCTTACAGAGACGGGCTTGAAAAGCTTGAAACCTTTAATAAGGAAACGGCGGGCGCGGTTATTGATATAATAGACCGTTTCGGCGATTTTTGCGAGAAAAAATACGGCGACAGGCGGGTTTATGCGGCGGATGAATTTTATATTTCAGCCGAGCGCGAAATGCCGAGCGCCGAATACTACGGCGATTTTTTACAGCTTGAAAACGGCGTGGGAATGTGGGCGCTTATGAAAAAAGAGGTAGAAGACGCGCTGGCGGATACGGAAGTGACAAGCGGCGCGCCCCGCAAGGTATCGCTTGCAACGGGCGAGGCGGCGTACCCGCTTATAGCCTCGGTCGCAAAGCTGTGCGAAGAAAAGCGCGCGGGGCTTGAATGTAACGTGTACGCCATTAAAAATGAATTTTTCGGCGGTAAAATAACCGTTTCGGGGCTTGTTACCGCTACCGATATAATAAAGCAGATAGGCGATAAGGACCTCGGTGACGAGCTGCTGATACCTGCCACAATGCTTAGAAGCGAGGGCGATATGTTTCTTGACAGCATAACGCTTACCGAACTGTCAGAGCGGCTTAATATTAAAATAACCCCCGTTGCGAATGACGGATATGAGCTTACCGAGGCAATAATAGGAACAGAATAAAAGAGAGGTGCTTTAAAATGGCAAAGCCTGTTGTAGCGGTTGTGGGCAGACCGAATGTGGGAAAATCCACCCTGTTTAACAAGATAATAGGTAAACGTCTTTCAATTGTGGACGATACCCCGGGTGTTACAAGAGACCGTATATACGGCGACGGCGAATGGCTCGGCAAAAAGTTTATGCTGGTTGATACCGGCGGAATAGAGCCCGACGGCGGCGACGTTATACTGGCGGGCATGCGTGCGCAGGCGCAGCTGGCTATTGATACCGCGTCGGCTATAATATTTGTTACCGATATAAAGGCGGGCGTTACCGCGGCGGATGCGGAGGTTGCCGCAATGCTGCAAAAAAGCGGCAAGCCCGTGGTGCTTTGCGTTAATAAGTGCGACGGTATAGGCGAGGTGCCGCCCGATTTTTACGAGTTTTACAACCTCGGAATAGGTGACCCCATTGCGGTATCCTCCGTTCACGGGCACGGCACGGGCGATTTGCTTGACGCGGTTATAGAGCATATTCCCGAGGAAGAATTTGAAGACGAGGACGAGGATATAATCAACGTAGCCGTTATAGGCAAGCCGAACGCGGGTAAATCATCGCTCATAAATCAGATTGCGGGCGAGGAGCGCTCGCTGGTATCCGACATTGCTGGAACCACGCGCGACGCGATTGATACCCACATAGAGCGCGACGGAATAAAATATAATTTTATAGATACGGCGGGGCTCAGAAGAAAAAGCCGAGTTGAAGAAAAAATTGAAAAATATAGCGTTTTGCGCGCTAAAATGGCGGTAGAGCGCGCCGACGTGTGCGTTATTATGATAGACGGCACCGAGGGCTTTACCGAGCAGGACTCAAAGGTTGCGGGGCTTGCGGTTGAGCAGGGCAAGGCGTGCATTATAGCCGTAAACAAGTGGGACGCCGTTTCAAAGGACGGCAGAACAATGGACAGCACGCGCAAATCCTTAATGAAGGACTTTTCCTTTATGCCCTACGCGCCCATAATTTTTATATCCGCCAAAACGGGGCAGCGGGTCGATAGGCTTTTTGAGCTTATTAAATATGTATACGAGCAGAACAATATGCGCATTTCAACGGGTATGCTCAACGATATTTTGGCCGACGCCACCGCGCGCGTTCAGCCCCCGACAGACAAGGGCAAGCGGCTTAAAATTTATTATATGACCCAGGCATCCACAAAGCCGCCAACATTTGTTTGCTTTTGCAATAAAGCGGAGCTTTTCCATTTTTCGTATCAGCGCTATTTGGAAAATCAGATACGCTCAACCTTCGGGCTTGAGGGAACTCCCGTGCGCTTTGTAATTCGTGAAAGGGGCGAAAAATAATGGCATTTGCAGCAGTGGCTGTTGTTATAGCGGCATATTTTATAGGCAGTGTAAACTTCGCGGTAATATTCGCAAAGGCTTTTTTGAAAAAAGATGTGCGTAACCTCGGCAGCGGTAACGCGGGCGCTACAAACGTTATGCGCACGGCGGGCTTTTTGCCCGGCATACTTACCTTTATTTGCGACGCATTAAAGGGCTTTATAGCCTCATACCTCGGCAAGCTGATTTTCGGGCTTGTCATGTCCTCCGGCATTGACTGGTTGCACCCAATTTACGGTGCGTACCTTTGCGGCGTTGCCTGTATGCTGGGGCACGTTTTCCCCATATTCTTCCAGTTCAAGGGCGGAAAGGGTGCCGCTACAAGCGTAGGTATATACGCAGTGTGCTGCCCTATTGCAATTATATTGGGGCTTTGCGCCTTTGCACTTGTGCTGCTCACAACTAAGATCGTATCGCTCGGCTCGCTTGCCGCTGCGCTTACGGTGGTTGTACTCTCTATATTATTTTTCGCGGGCGAGGGCAATATATTTGTTGTGGCGGCTTTAAGCATTGCTATGGGTATTATTGTTTTTGCAAAGCATAAGGATAATATAAAGCGCCTTGTTCACGGCGAAGAAAAAAAACTTACTCTCGGAGGGAAAAAGAATGGCTGATATTGCTGTTTTGGGCGCAGGCGGCTGGGGCATGGCGCTTGCGATTTCCGCAACGGGTGCGGGTAACAACGTTACAATATGGTCACCGTTTGAAGAAGAGGTGAAAATGCTTTCGGAAAAACGGACTAACGAGCGCCTGCTTGCAGGCGTTACTCTGCCTGAAAGCATTAAAATCACCACCGATATGTCCTGTGTAGAGGGCGCGGCGCTTACAATTATCGCAACCCCTTCTACCGCTGTGCGCAGCGTAGCGGCGCAGCTGTCCGATTATAAAAATTATGGCATAGTCGTAAACGTTTCAAAGGGGCTTGAAAAAGGTACGCTGCTGCGGCTTTCGCAGGTGATAAGCGACGAGCTTAAAAACCCTAAGGGAGTGGCGGTTTTATCGGGTCCTTCGCACGCCGAAGAGGTTGCGCGCGGAATACCTACGTCAATAGTAGCGGCATCTGACTCGCACACAACGGCGGAAATAGTGCAGAGCATTATGTCAGCCGAGAATTTGAGAATTTACACATCTGATGACCTAATAGGCGTAGAGCTGGGCGGCGCGCTTAAAAATGTAATAGCCATAGCCGCAGGCTTTTGCGACGGCTTAGGACTGGGCGATAACTCAAAGGCGGCGCTTATAACGCGCGGGCTTGCCGAAATGGCGCGTCTCGGCGTTTGTATGGGTGCTAAGGAATACACCTTTGCCGGGCTTACGGGTATAGGCGATTTGGTAGTAACCTGCACCTCGCGCCACAGCCGAAACAACCGTTTCGGGCACAAGGTGGGCGCCGGTATGCCTATTGACGCGGCTTTAAAAGAGGTCGGCACGGTTGAGGGCTATTACGCGGCGGATATGGCGCACGCGTTAGCCCAAAAATACAAGATTGAAATGCCTATAATTGAAGAGTGTTACGCGGTTTTATACGGCGGAAAGGATGTAAGAAACGTTACAAACGACCTTATGCGCCGCCCGAACCGCAGCGAGCATTAAAAGGGGTAAAATAATGGAAAACAACCTTTTTATGCCGGCGGATATACTCTTGCCGGCAAAGAATCCCGAAAAGTGGGCGGTAATCGCCTGCGACCAATATACATCGGAGCCTGAATACTGGGAAAATGTGCGAAAAACAGTCGGTAACGCTCCGTCTGCGTTCAACATTATTTTTCCCGAGGTGTTTTTAGGCAAAAATAACGCTGACAGAATTTCAAAAATAAACGCGACTATGAAAAGCTACCTTGAAAGCGGCGTTTTTAATGAATATAAAAACACCTTTGTTTATACCGAGCGCACCCTTAAAAACGGAAAAACGCGGCGCGGTATTGTGGGGCTTATAGACCTTGATAATTACAGCTACGAAAAGGGCAGTAAAGCGCTTATACGCGCAACCGAGGCGACCGTAAAGGAAAGAATACCCGCAAGGGTTGAAATACGGCGAGGTGCGCACCTTGAAATGCCGCACGTTATGCTGCTTTGCGATGACCCCGAAAATCTTCTTATAGGCGGGCTTGCAGGCAATACAGGTTATTTTGAGTGCCTTTACGATTTTGACCTTATGTGCGGCGGCGGGCATATACGCGGCTTTGCACCCGATAAGGCGGCGACAGAGGCGCTCCGGAGGCATATAGAGGAGCTTTTGCAGAAAAACGGCGGAGACCTGCTTTTCGTTGTGGGGGACGGCAATCACTCGCTTGCCGCCGCAAAGGAATGTGCGGCACTCGGCGGCTCGCATTACGCGCTTGTTGAGGTTGTGAATATACACGATACCTCCCTTGAATTTGAACCTATTTACCGCGTGCTTTTCGGAGTAGAGCCGCAAAATGTTATTGAGGACTTCATAGAAAAATGCGGCGGAGAATATATTGGTGCAGACGCGCAGCGATTCACCTGCGTTTACGGTAATACCGAAAGGGAAATATCGGTACGTCCCGCGTCAAAGCTCGCTGTGGGAACTCTGCAAGCCTATTTGGACGATTATTTAAAGGTACACAAGGACGTTAAAATCGACTACATACACGGCAGTGACTCCCTTAAAAAACTGGCAGGGGAAAGAAACGCACTCGGCTTTTTGTTTGACGGAATGAAAAAGGATGAGCTATTTGACGCGGTGCGGCAGGACGGCTCTCTGCCGCGCAAGACCTTTTCCATGGGCGAGGCGGACGATAAACGCTTTTACCTTGAATGCAGAAAATTGTAATAATTCCGTAAAAGGACTGTTTTTAAAGCGAAACAGTCCTTTTATTTTTATATTTATTCTGATATACTAAAGAAAAGAGGTGCGACTATGAAAATACTGAATTTCGGTTCCTGCAATATTGACTATGTGTATCGGCTTGACCATATTGTAAACGGCGGCGAAACAGAGCACGGAGATAGACTTGATATTTTTCCCGGCGGCAAGGGGCTTAACCAATCGGTAGCCTTAGCGCGGGCGGGTGCGGAAGTATTTCACGCGGCGGTTTTTGGGAACGACGGCGCTTTTCTTTCGGATATTTTGAAAAGCAACGGAGCGGACGTTTCCCTTTCCAAAACCGTGAATGAGAAAAACGGACACGCAATAATACAGGTGAATAACGACGGGGAAAACGCAATTATAGTTTACCCCGGCACCAATCATTTAATAAATAAGGAATATGCGGACTGTGTTCTCTCGCATTTCGGCAAGGGCGATTTTCTCATTTTGCAAAACGAGATAAACGAGCTTGAATATATAATAAATACGGCTTTTGCCCGCGGAATGAAAATAATACTCAATCCCTCGCCCATACGCGAAAATCTTAAAAAAATCGACCTTAACAAGCTTTACTGCTTAGTTATGAACGAGAATGAGGCGCAGGCACTGCTCGGCGGTGAAACCGCGGAGCAGTGCCTTGAAAAAGCCGAAAAGGAGTTACCCGAAACGGCAGTAGTAATAACGCTCGGAAAGCGCGGCGCCGTTTACTCGGACAGCGAAAAACGGGTATATCAGGCGGCGTATGAAGTAAAAGCAGTGGATACCACCGCGGCGGGAGATACGTTTACCGGGTACTTTGCGGCAGGCTTATGCAGGCGGGAGCCGATTGAAAAAATATTAAAGCAGGCTGCCGCAGCGGCGGCAATTTCCGTATCGCGGAACGGGGCTGCGCCCTCAATACCGCTGCTTGCCGAGGTGTGCGGCTTTTTGCCGTCAATGACCGAGCGCAAAACCGATAAAAAAGCCGCCGAGCAGCTTAAAATAACGGAAAATTATATTGAGAAAAATTTAAAACAGGCGTCGCTGAAAGGCCTTGCAGAGGAACTGAATTATTCCTATAATTCGGCGGGAGACCTTGTAAGAAGATTGATCGGTATGCCGTTTACGGAGTATTTGCAAACAAAAAGGTTAAACGAGGCTATGCGGCTTTTAGAGGAAACCTCGCTTTCGGTGCTTGAAATTTCAAACGCCGTAGGCTATGAAAACGACAGCTTTTTCCGCAGAAAATTTAAGGAAAGGTATTTGGTCACACCCAAGCAATACCGAATGAATAAAGGAGTAATAAGGAAATGACGAAGGAGCAATTTATAAAAAATTTATCGGTTCCCGAAGGAAACATCGACGTGGTAATAGATACCGACGCATTTAATGAAATAGACGACCAATTTGCAATAGCCTACTTAATTCGATCAACCGAGAAACTGAACACAAGGGCTGTTTATGCAGCTCCCTTTCATAATAAAAAATCAACAGACCCTGCCGACGGCATGGAAAAAAGCTATACGGAAATCGAAAAGCTGCTTAAATTTCTTAATGCCGATATTCCGACTTTTAAAGGCTCAAAAAGCTATTTGAAGGATGAAAAAACGCCCGTCATATCACCTGCGGCCGAAGATCTTGCAGAGCGCGCAAACGGTTATTCGCCAGAAAATCCGCTTTATGTTGTGGCAATAGGCGCAATTACAAATGTTGCTTCAGCCGTTTTGCTTAATCCCGCAGTCGCGGAAAATACCGTAGTGGTATGGCTGGGCGGTCATGCCCACCACTTTTCCCATACCAAGGAATTTAATATGTACCAGGATATTGCCGCCGCGCGGGTGGTAATGGGTTGCGGAGTGCCTTTTATACAGTTGCCTTGCTGCGGGGTTGTAAGCTCGTTCCAATTTTCACGCCCCGAGCTTGAGCATTGGCTGCTCGGGAAAAATGACTTAGCCGACTACCTTGTGAAAAACACTGTGGCTGAGGCGGACTCATACGCTGCTGGAAAGCCATGGACGCGCACTATATGGGATGTTACCGCGGTGGCGTGGCTGCTGAATGACGGAGAGCGCTTTATGAACGCACGGCTTATAAATACGCGCTTGCCCGATTATAACGGATACTACGGACCGACCGAGCCGACCCTGCTTTGTAATTATGTTTATTTTATCAATGACGATGTGCTGAAAGAGGATCTTATAAACAAGCTGTTCGGTATTAAAGAATGATATATGCTTTATATCCGAGCGGGAGTGATAACAAAATCTCTTGCGGAACAATAACCGTTAACAGAACCTTGAACATAAAAGCCCTTGAAATTTCAGGGGTTTTTATGTTGCAATGCGAAAAAACGTGTGCTATAATACAGTTGTATAGGCAAAGGCGTTATGCCGTTACATTATTGTTTAAAAAAAGCATAGGCTGCCGCAGGGCGGCTTTTCAAAAGCATTACAGTTAGCATATCCTAACCAATGCTGAACGGGGTGCACTTGGGATGAATATTAAAGAAACGGCTGAAAAGCGGGCAAAAGTAATCCCGCGCCTTGCATATAAGCTACTACACCGAAAATACATTATCGGTGGAAATAACATGATAATCCCTTGTAAGGCATAACATTTTACAAACGAAAAGGAGTGACATAATGGAAACTTTTATAGGAATACTGATACCTTTTCTCGGTACAACTCTCGGTGCGGCGTGTGTATTCTTCATGAAAAGGTCACTCGGCGATACGGTGCGGCGCGCGCTGGCGGGCTTCGCCGCGGGAGTTATGGTCGCTGCCTCGGTTTGGAGTCTGCTGATTCCCGCGATAGAGCAATCGGCAAATATGGGCAGGTTTTCATTTTTTCCCGCTTTCATCGGTTTTTGGGGCGGCGTGCTGTTTTTGCTTGCGCTTGACCATTTAATACCGCACCTGCACGTCGGCAATGATCAGGCAGAAGGACCGAAAACCAAGCTCGGCCGCACCGCCATGATGGTTTTGGCGGTAACCCTACATAATATTCCGGAGGGAATGGCGGTCGGCGTGATGTATGCGGGCTTTCTTACGGGAAATGCGCAGATAACGGCGGCAAGCGCGCTTGCTTTATCTCTCGGAATTGCAATACAGAACTTCCCCGAGGGGGCTATAATATCTATGCCGCTGAGAGCCGAGGGAGAGAAAAAGGGCAGGGCTTTCTTAGGCGGCGTACTTTCCGGCGTTGTGGAGCCGATAGGCGCCGTGCTAACATTGGTTGCGGCACAGCTTGTGATACCTGCCCTGCCGTACCTTTTGAGTTTTGCCGCCGGCGCGATGCTCTATGTAGTGGTGGAGGAACTGATTCCCGAAATGTCGCAGGGAAAGCATTCCAATGTCGGAACCGTGTGCTTTGCGGTTGGGTTCAGCATTATGATGACGCTTGACGTGGCATTAAGTTAAGGAGGAAACAAAATGAAATACAAAATTGAAAAAAATACCGTGCAGGAAACGCTGATTATTCCGCTCTATGCCAGAAAGGTGTGCTCCGAGCTGTACCCGGCGCTTTATCGGGATGACGCGGCGCTTAGTCTGATTGAGAAAATCGACTATGATTTTACTGACGCGGAGAAAAAATCGCGCAGTCTTATGCAGCGTTTCGGCGCTTTGGAGGTCGCCATGAGGCAGAACGACCTTGCGTGGGAGGTGCGGGATTATTTGAAAACACACCCGAAGGCGGCAGTTGTCAACCTCGGCTGCGGGCTTGACAATACGGGAAGAGTTTGCGATAACGGAAACTGTAAGCTGTATAATTTGGATTTTCCCGATGTCATATCCGTTCGCAATGAGCTGCTGCCCGCAGATGAGCGTGAGGAAAATATTCCCTGCGACCTGAACGATACGGAGTGGTTTAGCAAAATTGACGCGTCAAACGGCGCGGTGTTTTTTGCCTCGGGCGTCTTCTATTATTTTCTGAAAGAACAGGTAAGAGCGTTGGCGCGGGCAATGGCAGTCGCTTTTCCGGGCAGTGTTTTGGTTTTTGACGCGGCAAACCGAACAGCGGTAAAGATGATTGCGAAAACATGGCTGAAAGGCGCTAAAATCAAGGATGTAGGCGCATATTTCGCCGTTTCGGACGCGAAAGAGGAGTTATCGCCATGGGATAAGCGCCTGACGGTTACAAGCCGCGGCTATATGCTCGGCTACAATGACCTGCGCGACCTGTCCGTCAGCGGATTTTTCCGTTTTCTCGCAAAGGTCGGAGACGGGAAAATGAAAATGCAGATTGTGAAGATTGCTTTTAAATAAGAGTATGATAAAAGAAATTATGCATGAAAAAAGAAAAATGACGGAAAACCGTATTGAGCAGCTATGTCGGAAAGGGAAGCAGGGTGTCCGCTATACTGCTATGATGCCGGATATTCCGTTTTTGGTATTGGGACTGTTAAGCGATGTCGGATGGATAATACATCTTACGGCAGGTATTGTTTACTTTTGCAGAAACGGTTTTCGTTATGTGTCGGACTGTATAGCACTTATTGCGTTGATTGCCGTCTTGTTCGGCGTTGCCTATCTTATTTATCTGAACAAAATACATGAAAAGGAAATCGCCGCAAAATATCAAAAGAATCTTAGCTTTGGTATGACGGCTTTTTCGGGGCTTGCAGGGGCTGTTATCGGGATATTTCAAATTATTTTTACAGGCGTTTCATCGGAACTTGTGTGGATAACGATCGGAGGCTTTTTAAATTTTGCTTCGGGACTGCCGATTTATCTCTCGTTTAAAAAAGGAATTTTTTACGGAGTAAAATAACGCCTGTGAATTACAGATAAAGCTGAATTTACATAGGCATGTGGTATTTCGCGCTTGGAAAGTATTATAACCGGCAATAAAAAAGTCCGTATCGGTCAAATGATCGGTACGGGCTTTCTTTGCGATTATTTATGCTTGCCGTCAGCGGCTTTTTTTATTTTATTGAAGCTGTCATCGGACAGACTGTGTTCAAGTCGGCAGGCTTCTTTTTCAGCGGTTTTTTCGTCTACACCGACATCTATAAGCCTCTGCTTGAAATAGCAGTGCCGCTCATAAATTTTTTCGGCAACCGCGCGGCCGGTATCTGTCAGATAGAGATGATTGTCTTTTACTGAGATAAATCCTCCCTTTTTCAAAAGTGAGACGGCACGGCTGACGCTGGGCTTGGTGACGCCGAGCCATTCGGCAATGTCGATCGACCGCACGGCGCCCTTTTTTCTCTCAATAATCAATACAGCTTCAAGATAATCCTCACCGGGGGTATGTAATTTCATACCGTTCACATCCTTTCTAATATGTTGTGAAATTAAACGTCGATTACTGACCTTTCGCAATTTTTCTGTATTCAATCGGCAGTATGCCCGTATTCTTCTTAAACAATTCAGCAAAGCGGCTGGAGGTGGAATATCCTATCATCTGAGCAATCTGCCCAATAGTAAAGTCGGTGTCTGTGAGCAGGTGCTCCGCCTGACTCATGCGCCGCCCTTGAATATATTCCGTCACGGTGCAGCCGGTGTGCCGCTTAAAGCAAACTTTGAGCTTGCTTGCGCTCATGCAGGCAACGGTTGCAAGGCGCTCAAGCGGAATTTCAAAGGCGTAATGATCGGCAATGTAGCTTATCACATTTTCGAGCCCCTCAATATCCCCGCGTGACAGCGGGTGTGCGTTTTTCGCCGCCTGCTTTTTTTGATTGTCAACAACAAGGGCAATCGCTTCGGTGACCTTTGCTTCATAAAACAGCGCGGCGGCAATGCCGTCTCCGCGGTAGCTTTCTATCTCGAAAAGCAGCTTTGACATGGCAGGAAAGTCTATGGCTTGATCAACGCACTGAAACGCAGCCGAAAGGTCAAGGTATTCGTCAGGGTATTGCTTTTTTAGGTAATCCTCATAATATGCGGGGAAAATTTCTATTCCGATCGAGTGTATCGGGATACGCTTATGAATAATTGCCTTGTAATTCTGCTTTCTGCCGACAATTTTCTGAATACTCCCCGCCGACAGACGACGGTAAGGGTTCAGTTCTTCACCTGAGATGGAATCGTACCCGGTTATGCTGATACCCTCGGGAATATCAAAATTCAGAACAAAATCGTTGTGAAAATAGAAATCGTGAATCTTAATATCAAACAGATTTTTTTGCGCATACAGCCAATAGTGACCGCCGCCGAGCTCGGGCGACAGCGACCGGCAGTTACCGGCGGGACTGAATTTTTCATCACACTGCGCGGGAATAAAACTGCTTTCGGTAAGCAGCGTGTTATAGTAATCGGTAAGTATTTTACTACTCAATTTACCGTCTCCTTGTAACGATCGGACTTTTGTTTGCAACGAACAGACAAACAGGGGCGCAGACCGTTGCGAAAAAGTCTGTTTATATGTATTATATAATTCGGTTAGCAGCCTCTAACTGAATTATAACAAAAAGTAAACGGAAAGTCAATCCGTTTGCCGAAAGTAAAGGAGAGCTTCATTATGAATCAATCATCCGTAAAAAAGGGAATGGCCGTAAAAGACCTTGTAACCGTGGGTATATTCTCGGCGCTGTTTCTTGTATTCGCTTTTGTGGGCGGTATCTTTTTCGCGCCTAACCCGGTGCTGACATTTTATATGCCGGTGGGCAGCGCGCTGTTTTGCGGTCCTGTTTATCTGCTTATGCTCGCCAAGGTGCAAAAGCGTTTTGCCGTAACAGGTCTCGGCGCGATACTGTGCATTATTTGGTTTGTTATGGGTATGCATTGGGCAATGGCGCTCGGTTACCTCATTATGGGAATTGTCGCCGACCTTGTTGCGGGTGCGGGCCAGTATAAAAGCAAGAAAATTAATTCTCTTTCTTATATACTTATTTCTCTCGGCGGTACGGCGTCTTATCTCGTGTTCTTTGCAAATCCCGACGGTTGGGCAAAAACCATGCTCGGGAACGGCACGGAACAATCATATATCGATACTATGCGTAATACCGGCACGGTGTGGATTATGATAATTATGCTTGCGGGAACAGTTCTTGCCGCCGCTTTATCAGCGGACGTGAAAAGGCTGTCGGTTGGAAACTGTAATACTAAAAAGAAAACAGAAAAAACAAAATCGGCAGGTTTCGTAAGATACCTGTCGATTTTGTGAGTGTGCGACGAAACAGTACAATACACATTGTGCCGAAAAATAAATGTTTTTAATATAGCGAATGAATCTGTCAACAGTCTGTATTTGTAAGGCGTTCCATTAATTCGTTGGCAAAACCGACATCGCACTTCTTACCGTTTACCTATTATTTCTTACTTTCCGAAAATCCCGTTACCGATTATTTGAAGTAATAGTGAATAGGTAATAAGTAATAAGTAAAAATCCCCATTCGTAAGAATGAGGATTTTTGGAGCGGATGATTGTAATCAAATACCCCATTATACATTATACTAAAAAATTAACAGATGTCAATATTGTTTGACATCTGTTAGGTTTAATTTTCGAAATTTGGAGTTAAAACTGTATTTTTGCTCCCAATTTGCTCCCAAACTTCAAAATAATGATTATATTTAACGGAAATCCGCACTTATTATTTTAATGTTTATCCTGTCTTTCGGATATTCTCAATAGTTTCATCCAATTTCAAGGCGGCGTTCTTCTGCGCTGACTCATAGGTATGGCTGTAAATCTGAAGTGTGAACGAAACGTCCGAATGTCCGAGGTTATGCTGAACCGTCTTAGGGTTTTCGCCCTGCTCAATTAAAACACTTGCGTATGTGTGCCGGAGTCCGTGAAATTTCAGGTAACGTATTTTATCGCTGTGCCGTTCCATAAATCTCACATAGCAATTTGTTATACCCTGCGGTGAATATGGCTCGCCGTTTTCTTTGCTTACAACATAGTTGCTGTCAATAAAATGGCGCCCAAATTTCATTTTGTTAAGCATATATTGAGTGTGATACTTTTTCAATATATCAACAAGTCTTTGCGGTATGTAAATTTTGCGAAGACCTGAGCTTGTCTTTGGTGCTTTAACCGTGGTTTTGCTATGTACCACTACACGGCTTTCAATGATATTTATGTACCCCTCTTCAAAACTTACATTGTTCCACTTCAAGCCGCACATTTCACCCCGCCGAATACCTGATAATAGTGCAAGATTCATAATAAGTTCTATGTTGGGATTATCGTCCTGCTCCGCCAACTTTAACAATAAATAAAATTCTTCAAGGTCGTAAGCCTCAATCTGTTTATGTTGATTTTTAGGTAATACTAACTTACCAAGCATTGGATTGGCTTCTCGCTGTATTAAATGCTCTGTTACTGCTAAATCAAAAAGTAAATTTAACATCAATACATAGTTGCGAACGCTTTTAGCGCTTACTTTATTCGATAGTATGTTTATATAATCCTGTATAGCTCGCGTTTTAATTTTTCTCACCTGACAAGCTCCGAAATAATTTAATATTCCGTGCGGTTTACTATTAAAGTAGACTGCTTTATAGCCTTTAATTGTCGTCGGGCTTAAAAAACTTGTATATGTATCAAAGTAGATTTGCCCAAGCTCTGCTACCGTAATATTAGGATTATTTTCAAGCTCACAACCTCGAATTAACTCTAAGTCCTTTTTTGCTAAAAATTCTTTTACTGTTTTTAAGGATGTACCTACCGGAAATGTTTTACTCGTCTTTCGGCGCTTGCCGTCTATAAATCGTGGCAGCTCGTAATTTGCCTTGTAATGAACGCCGCCCTTTGTTTTAACCTTAGTAATACTTGACATATATATTAGCTCCTTTCCTATATTTCAAAAATATAATATATAAACAAAATTGAGTTTAAGCCGTATGCAGATATGCTCCGCATACGGCTTAAAATGTCAATTTTCAAATAGCAATTTACTGCACTCAATTAACGCCCTTTCGGCTTCGGGTTGCACAATCCTAAATTTAGTAATTTTACTGAAAGTCACTTCTCCATATTCGTTTTTAGTATTCTTTACCGCTATACGGATTAAATGATTAAATAATTCTTCCTCGTCATAAGCAATACCAAACAAATTTGATATTGTTTGAGTAACAGGATTCTTAAAATCATTCGTTTGCGCTCTTATAGTTTTTACGGTTTTGCCAACCGCCAAATCATAATATTTATATGTAATATTGTTCTTTTCAAATGTCCTGATTTGCAGTATATATCCAAAATATACACCTTCATCTTTCGGGAATAAATAATCGCCAACCGGCAGTGAATAACTGTTATCTTCTGCATATTTTTCTTCCAATAATTCCAACGTCTTTTTTGAACGCCAAAAACGATGTACTTCTCTTTTTGGAAGATAAAATAAATGTTTCCGGTATTCATAATCTAACGTTGAAATATCAGTTCCGTCAGATAATGTGAGGTACATAGAGGAAGTATCCTCTGTTTCTAAATTATTATTAAAGTATTTCATTATAATACTCTCTCCTTTTTAAAATTTTTTATAGAATGTTTCGTCGGTATCGTCGATATCGACGGTAATTTTTCGGTTTTCCGGCGTACCTATAACTACATATCGGTCTGTTGCCCGCCCAATTTCAACATTGAGTCCAAGCATTTTTAAATCATAGACATATGTAGTTAGCTTTCTGGAAAGTGCGCTTGCACTTGTCGGAAAGCCATAGGGTAACCCTCTACCTATATAAAGCTCAGGCAATATTTCATTCATTTTATGTAATAAATGTGGTATAATAATATAAAAAATGAGTCATACTGCCTTTCCAATATCCTTCTTTTTCCTGAATGTGCTTTACACATTCCAAGACCGGATTATCCCCGACAATACTTTCAGTAGCAAAACGTTGATTATCATCGTATTGCCGTAAAAACTCATTGCCCAAGCCTTTTTGTATTGACTCTGCAATGAGATAGCCATACTTGGCAAAATCAGCCATTCGGGGCAATTTTTTAGGGCTTGTTTTATTAAGAATCATTAGTGTTTTACTAATAATTTGAAAAATGGCACCTAATATATCAGGCAGAGCATTTTGAAAGTCCTTTTTCAGGCTTTCTTCGGTGACTCTGCTTGAACTGTCAATACGGTTAAGTTTAACCATTATTGCCCTATCCATTAGGTCGCTTTGTTTTATGTGCATAGAAATGCCATTAAGTGTTACTAATCTACGAAGACTTATACTTATCTCCGTATTATCAGAGTAAAGCTTTCTTTTTGATAAACTACCACCCGTTACTGCCTGACAAAGCACATTGCATATATCAGGCGGTATAACGCCGATATTATCAAACGCACAATAATAATTATTGCTTAAAACGGTCACAAGATTATTTGTATCCGTAGGCAAGACAAACACATCCTTAGATACCGGATGAATTATGCGGCTAATATTTCGCTGCATAGTTGTTTTACCCGCGCCTTTCTCGCCCTCAATAATCAGTATAGGGTGGGAAATATCAGGAATAAAAGCCGAAATTACATACACCGGAAATAAAACCCGTTGATTCACATCAATATTAAAGAAATGTGATAAAAGGTTTATAGACTTCGCTATATCAGCTTTCATATTTGGAATTACTTGCTCTTTCATTGTTGGCTCACGTTTGAAAAAGAATTTCTTATCGTTCAGAGTAACAACTTTATGAGCGTTAATTCCGCATTTAACAACTGTATTAGCATTGTCACATAGGTCATAGTATATAGTGTTTTTATCCCGATATACCCGAATCGCAACCGGCACTATTTCTGCACAATTTTCAGTGCAGGACATCAATGCCTCATAGGCAGTTTTTATTTCTGTACTTTTAACAGTTTTATTATATTCTGTTAAATACAGATTTCTTAAACGGCTGTTTATTATTTCCGTATTATTGAAGTAAATTACTTCATTTCCGAAAACAATATAACACTCGCCGTTTTGGTCTTTAAAGACCTCTGAATTTTCAATTGCTAAATTGAAAATTCTATCTGCCGAACTTTCCGGTGAGATAATTTTTTTAGGTTTCAAATATTCACTTCCTTTTTTTATTGAAAATAAATATGTGCTTGGTTATAATGATATATGAAATTTAATTGCACCTCCAAATATTTTATTAAGCACATAATTATTTGATAGGAATAAAACTTTTTATAAAGTTGTGCATAGAGGGAAGAAATATGATTGATTCCGAAACTACTAAGAAAATCTTAACAGACTTAAATAAATCTTTATCTATTACTGAAATATCCAAAAAATATAAGGTTCATCGAAACACGGTAAGAAATATAAAAATAAGGTATCCTGATAAATCGGATAATGCCACTCCTTCGAAGCTAATTCTTGAGAAGACAAAAACAATCAATGCTGAATATAGGGATATAATTAAAATTTTTTGTCATATGCACCTCAATTGTTATATATATGAGAATAGACCTATTGAATGGGCAGAGCACCTCTGCGAAAAATTAAATGTAGAATACGATGACTTAAAAAACTACTCGCCTGAAAAAATAGAGGTTGTTAATTCTAATAGTGATAATAATAAGCGCCGAACCTATTTAGCAACAATTCGTAGGATTAGAGCGCTTACATATGTTTATAAGAATTATGAGGAGGTCTACCAGTTATTTAAAGCTGAAAATTTTTTTGGTAAGTCTGCGATAAGCCCCACGAGCTTTTACAACTGTGCAAAAGAATATTGGATAGACGTTAATTTTGAAACTACTTTAGGAGAAATTATAGATAATAACAGTAAATAGCTTTATATAAAATAGAGGGACGAAACTAATTACCCACTCGTCAACTATTATTAACAAATGCCGACGATATTGACGATACCGACGGCATTTGCTTTAAAATCTATTTCTCTTGACACCCAAATACAAGCAAAATTAAAAAAATAAAAGCTAATGTTATTGAGGGAACGATATTGGTCGCTCCCTCATTTTAATTTTATTTGTTTTTTGCCGTCGTTATCGTCGGCGCCGTCGATATTTTATTATTTTTCGACGCTTTTGGTAGCCGGGAACAATTCCTTGTAACAATACTCCATAAGCCGCCATTTAACAGTTTTTGCTCGTATACCTAAAAACAAAGGGTGAGGCGCTCCGGCTGTTATGTCGCGCTCAGGGCAGACAAACTGATATACATTACCCTTTGGTAGTTTATTAAGATACATTTCAATAATTTTCTTTTTACTTTCATTGACCGCCTTTGAGGACTCCATTGAATTACCCCAAGCAACAATAAATTTTTGCTTGCTTAAATTTTTATCGTCAAGTATATTATCCTCAATAAATTTCATATTTTCGGTATCTGCAACTAAGCCTTTTACGGACGGACGAGCTGAAATAACCCTACTGAACAGGTTTATAATTTTTATCTCATTAAAACCGAAATCACCCATATGTGCGATAATATGGTTTATTGTGCTGTCATCAGAATTAAGGTTTTCCGCGTTGCGTGTGGGAAATAACATAACAATTATTCCGGTATCGCCCTCAACTTCCTTTAATCGTTTAGTAATACAATATGTATTTTTACCGTCATCAGAGCATACAAGCTCCGTTTCAATGCAGGTATTTATAGTTTTCATTTTTAATTTAATTCTCCGTTTCTTCTATGATAGTGTATTCTTTATCAGAAATAGTGCTTGAAAAGCTTTGCAGCTGTTCACGGGTCAATTTATCTTTATTTATTATTATATCTACCGCGAAATCATCACAAATAATAATGCAACCGAAAAGATATGTTTCCTCTCGGTTGCATTTTTTGAATATATATTTTTCTGTAAACTCAAAGTTTCGGTTGATAGGCTCTGTCAGCCCCATAGCCGCAAAATTTTCAAACTCCGCGCTGCTCTCAATTACAAATATTGAGCCGCAGCAAGAAATGTTGTCAATTTGGTATAATGAGAAAAGCTGATTAAGCTCCTTTTCTGCAATATATCTTGCCGCCGAGTCGCTGACCTTTTCTAAGTCTGCAAGACAGATTATTTTTATCATATTTTCCTCCTGTTTTTCGGGGTTTTAGTGCCGCAATATAGAGATATAGCGGCAGTAGCGCCCGAAACGAATAATTCTATTGCTGTTTTCACTGCGCTTGTAAGTGCTAATACCATTTTAACCCTCCTGTTCTTTATAATTTTTCAATAACACCCGGTCGGTTGCTATCAGCATTGTCAGCGTGGAAATAAAGCCGAGTATAAAGTACTTCATAGTTTTGTATGCTCCTTTCTGAAAATAAAAACCCCTATATCTGCCATTAAAGCAAATATAGGGGAATGGAAATAATTTTAAATACGGATAATTTTATTCGTTTACTTTTTCAAATAATCATTATAGCTGTTTTTTGTACTGCTGATTTCTTTCTTAAATATAAGACAGAAAATAAAAGCAAGAAAGCAAAAAGATGGTTGCAATGATTGGGTTGTAATAGTTTTGTAAAAATTAATTAAGTGAAAATTTATTTAACAGGTCTGACTGATAACACTTTATTATAAAACTTCCCGTATTAAATTCGCCTTTAAAAAGTAATGCGGTTTTTTTAGGCGAGAGTGAATATGAATATGTTAGTCTTTGAATATTAGTATCATATAGTTGTAATGTTTCTCCGCGTAAAATATACATACGGTCTGTTTCGTAAAAGGTTTTTATCGTATCATATTTAGTATCGGTCAATGCAACTGTATCAAAGTACCAAGTTTCACGATTTGTCGGAAGTGTTAAGCTTGATATACCGCTATCATAAAAGGCGTATTTTCCAATAAATGTTACCTTATTTGGAATTACTGCTGTTGAAAAGCTGTAACATTGTTTAAAAGCAAAACGACCTATACTTTCAAGATTTTCAGACAATTCAAAGCTTGCTAAGTTAATACAATTATAAAACGCATTATCTCCAATAACTTTTATTGTATTAGGCATATTTAGTTGCTTTAAATTAGTTAATTCTTTAAAGCCATCAGAAAGAATTTCTGTCACATCAATACCCTTATAAGTCTCCGGGATAGTAATAACCGCTAAATTTTTAGCCTTTCCACCCGCCTTTACTCCATAGGTGCCATTCGGTAATAAAGAGTAAATCAATTCCGTATAATCGTTTGCATTGCCGACATACCCTGCGCTGACCTTTTGACCGTCGGTATATGTTATAAATAATTCGCCGTTTTCAATAACTGTTGAGGAAATTCCTCTGCCTGTATCACCTTTATCACCTTTTGCGCCCTTGATATTTCCAAGGTTAATTACGCTTGAATTACTTAATGTAACAGTTAAATTGCCGTCAGTTGAAATTGATACGGTTTGTATTCCTATACCATCATTTCCTTTTGCACCTACAATCTTGCCTACATTGGTGTTAGTTCCGTTGGAATAAGTCAGTATAAGCTCACCGTTTGAATTGATTTCGGATTTTGTAACGCTTATGCCGTCTTTTCCGTCTGTTCCTTTAATATTTCCAAGATTTATTAAGGTAGTATTTGTAAGTTCAACAGTTAAAATGCCTTCTTCGGATATAGCAACATTTTTAATTCCTATACCGTCCTTACCATCAGTACCGGAATTTCCGTCTTTACCGTTAGCTCCGACAACATTACCGAGGTTTATACTATTGCCGTTTGAATAAGTCATAACAAGCTCGCCGCTGCTATTGATTGCTGATGAAACAACGCTTATTCCGTCTTTGCCATCAACACCATTTATGCCTTTAATATTTCCAAGGTCAATAACTGTGCCGCTTGTAAGCTTAACCTTCAATACACCATCGGTAGAGATTGTTACATTCTCAATTCCTATGCCGTCTTTACCATTTGTGCCATCCTTGCCATTTGTGCCATCCTTACCGTTGGTGCCGTTATCGCCTACAACCTTACCGAGTTTTATACTATTCCCGTTTGAATAGGTCAGGACAAGTTCGCCATCTTCGTTGATTAACGAAGATGTAACACTTATACCATCTACTCCGTCATTTCCCTTGACATTTCCGAGATTTAATATTGTACCGTTTGTAAGTTTAACCGAAAGAATACCATCGTCAGACATATTAACGCTTTCAATTCCTATGCCGTCATTGCCGTTCTTTCCGTCTTTTCCATCCTTACCGTCAGCACCTTTTATGTTGCCTAAGTTTATTTGTGAATTATCGGAAAGTGTGATAATAAGCTCTCCAGCAATATTTATTTCAACATCAGCTACGCCTATGCCATCTTCACCAACCTGACCGTCAACTCCATCAACACCGTCTTTACCGTTAGTGCCGTCTTTGCCATTAGTGCCATTTATTCCGTTAATACCGTCTTTTCCAACAACCGCGCCGAGATTTTTAAATGTGCCGTCTGAATAGGTAATAATAAGTTCTCCGTTTGCGTTTATTTCTGTGTTGACAACACCTATACCATCCTTACCGTCCTGACCGTTCGTGCCATTCTTGCCATCTTTTCCGTCTTCGCCTTTAGTTCCAATAACAACACCGAGATTTTCGGTTGTATTGTCGGAAAATGTAATAATAAGCTCGCCGTCAGAATTGATTTCTGTCTTTGTGACTCCTCTGCCGTCAATACCTTTTTTACCGTCAGCACCATTCTTACCATCTTTACCGTCAGTACCATCTATACCGTTTTTGCCATCCTTACCATTTGTTCCATCGATACCGTCCTTGCCATTCTTTCCTACAATAATGCCTAAATTCTTGACTGAATTATCAGAATAGGTGATGATAAGCTCTCCGCTTTCGCTTATTTCGGTTTTGGATATGCCAATACCATTGCTGCCGTTAATTCCGTCTGTACCGTCAGCACCCACAATTTTACCGAGCTTTTGCGTAGTTGAGTCGGAATATGTGATTAGCAATTCTCCATCTGCTGTTATTTCAGTTTTGGATATACCAATACCATTTTCTCCATTTGTACCGTTTTTCCCGTCTTTGCCGTCAGTGCCGTCCTTTCCTACAACAATACCAAGGTTTGCTGAAAGATTATTTGAATAGGTAACAATCAGTTCGCCGCTTGAATTTATTTCTGTTTTAGCAACTCCGATTCCATCAACGCCGTTCGTGCCATTCTTTCCGTCTTTTCCATCCTTGCCGTTAGTACCGTTAATACCTACTACCTTACCGAGATTTGCGGAAGAATTATCTGTATATTTAACAACAAGTTCGCCGTTTGTGTTGATTTCAGATTTTAATATTCCTCTGCCGTCAGTTCCGTTAAGACCGTTACTTCCATCATTACCTTTTATACAGCCGAGATTTAATTCTGTACCGTTACTAAGAGTAATTTCAAGCTGATATTCTGAATTTATTACAATGTTTTGAATACCAATACCATCCTTACCGTTCTTACCATCAGCACCATTTAAACCGTCTTTACCATTTTTGCCATCCGCACCTATTATTTTACCAAGGTTATCAGTTCTACCGTCAGAATAGGTTACAATCAATTCACCGGAAGTATTTATTTCAGAATTGACTATACTTATCCCGTCGCTGCCATTTGTACCATCTTTGCCGTTTTCTCCATTTTTACCGTCAAGTCCGTTAAGACCGTTTTTACCGTCCTTACCATTTTTGCCTATGACAGTTCCAAGATTTGCGGATTGATTATTAGAATATGTTAAAACTAATTCTCCGTTTGAGTTTATTTCAGCACCGATTACACTTATACCATCTTTACCATCTTTGCCGTTGATACCATCCTTACCATTGCTACCGTTAATGCCGTCCTTACCGTTTGTTCCGTTAAGACCATCTTTGCCTATAATGTTACCTAAATTATTGATTGTGCCATCGGAATAGGTAATAATAAGCTTCCCAGTTGCATTGATTTCAGATTTAGTAATACTTACGCCATCGGTGCCATTTAAACCGTTTTTACCATCTTTACCGTCAATACCATTCCTGCCGTCTTTTCCGTTTAAACCATCTTTTCCATCTTTACCATCAGTACCGTTCAAGCCGTTTTTCCCATCAGCGCCTATAACCTTGCCGAGATTATCAGTCTGACCGTTTGAGTAGGCTATTACAAGCTCGCCATCAGCATTTATATTGGAGCTTACAACACTTACGCCATCTTTACCATTCATTCCGACAACCTTATCCAAATTAACGCTTTGACCGTTTGAGAAATTTAAAATCAGTTGTCCCTGAGAATTGATATTTGCAGATGAAATGCTTATACCGTCTTTGCCGTCCTTACCATTAGCACCGTTTAAACCGTCTTTGCCGTTTTTCCCATCTTTGCCGTCAATGCCATTCTTGCCGTCTTTACCGTTTAACCCATCCTTTCCATCTTTGCCATCTTTACCATTAGCTCCATCCTGTCCGTCAATTCCATCTCTGCCATTTATTCCGTCCTTACCATTGACGCCATCCTTACCGTCAACACCATTAACACCGTCTTTTCCATTTGTGCCGACGGCAACACCGAGATTTATAACGCTGTTATCAGAAAGAGTAATCAATAATTCACCTTTTGAGGAAAAAGCGGCTGATTTAATGCTGGCGATTTCTTTATTTGCTTTAGCGTTTAAGGAATTTATCCATTCGCTTTCACTACCGTTATATCCGTTATCTTTCGCAATTTGATATGCCGATTTTCCGGAAAGAGAATTTAGCCATTCCTGAACAGTTCCGTTATATCCGTTTTCAACCGCTAATTCATAAGCTGACAATCCATTTTTAATCGTTGTAGAAACAGGTATGCGCCTTTTGTTTATAAAATATGATATGGCGCAGGAGGCGGCAATAATTGAAAGTATAAGTATAATTACCGCTGCAGTTTTTAATAAATAATGTTTACGCTGTTTTGTGTTTTCCATTTTAGCACCCCTAAATTTAATTTTCTTCATTGTCAATATGTTCTTTCAAAATACGCCTTATAGTTCTTTCGCTATACTCATATTTTGTGGCTAACTGTTTGACATTAAAGCCGTTGTATTCCTTGACAATTTGATTATGTATGAATTTTTTGCTGTAAAACTCAACCGGAAAAGTAATCTGCTGTCCTCGATATTCATCAAAGATTGTTTTAGTAGCATCCATACCTATTAAATTTGCAAGGTCATTGTAAATGCCGTTTAAAAACTCATTTTCAATTTTTATGGTTTTCAAGTCATAAATCACCTGCCGTTTGACTCCTTTCCTACTAATATAAACCAAAAGCTTTGACATATCTACTGCGCCATTTCCACCAACATTTTCCTTTTTTAATGTCCGCACAAATAATCAGTACATTTATTTTTCAACAGAATGATACGGTGCTTTATCGCTGATATAGGTATCCAACGCGAATTTTGCACCCATTCTGAAACCCACAATAAATGAGTCGAGGTTTGAATCGTCGGTTATTTCTCCGTCCAGTCTTTGATATTCTTTGAAAAGCTCTTTTTCCTTATCGTTCAGTATCTCGTTTAATGAGTCCTCAACATCTGCAATAGCTAATATACTTTTTCCTGTTTCGCTTTTGCGGTCGAAATATCTTTTCTGCGGGTTTATGTTGCCGTAATACAATTCTTCAATAAAATTTTTCATTGCTTTTAATCTCCTTAAAATGAAAAAAGACCTATGCTCTGAAAGTACAAAGCATAGGTCTTTTAAATAAATATTATATATGATTTACGTTTTTGCTCCCGATTCGCTCCCAAAAATAATTAAACTAAAACCTATTAGTAGGCTTTAGTTTTTGGCGGCTTATAGGTTGGTGGTTTAAGGTGCGATTTTCAGTTCACTTTTCGCCGCCCCTTTATTTAAGCTAACTGAGGGCAGGGGTAGGCTTTATTGTTTGAGGGGTAAAAGAAAAACCGATACCCTAAAAAGGATATCGGAATATGGAGCGGGTGATGGGAATCGAACCCACACGACCAGCTTGGAAGGCTGGGATTCTAGCCATTGAACTACACCCGCATTTGAACAAGCACTATGATAACATAAAATCAAGTAAGAGTCAATACTTTTTTTATAAAAAATAAAAAAATGGCAAAAAACTGCCGCTATATTTGCACTTTAATGCATTTTCGGTAAGTCATCAAGTAATCTTTTTCTATAACTCTGTCTGATGGTATTATGTCACGCCCTCATATGTTTTGCAATTAATATATGCTATATCAAAAGTCACGAAAAGAATGATTGTCGACCATAAAAAAAGGTTGCGGTAGGTTACTTTACGAAATGTAAAAAAACATCGGACGGAAAACCGATTTCCGTCCGATTGTTTGTTGAAAATTCAAAATAAAAAACGCTCAAAGCCGCATAATCAAAGGCTTTGAGTGATGGTGCAGCGAGTGCACTGATATCCGAACCTAAAATGCCTGTTTCTTCAAGTTCTTGAAAGGTCATTTCACATGAGCAATCTTTGTAATTACAGCCAAAATATATTCTGCCGTCATCCCAAAGAACGATTTTATTTATAAAAGTATCAATTAATCTTCTGCGATGCTCAATCTTTTTGAAATTCAACTTGCGAAGTCTGTTGAAATAGGCTTCAATATTCTCGGCAGAAATAATCGGTTTTGTCATTTCTTCTTTTATAATTTGAATTGACAATTCAGTTTTCTGTTGTTCTAACTGTTCCATACGCTGTTTTGTGGATGGAGTCAGAATGCCTTGCTGAATAGCGTTAAGAAGATTATCTATACTTTTGAGTATATCACTGTATTGTTTTTTCAGTAATGGCAATGTGGTGTTGGCTTGGTTTTGCAACTTAGTTGCTGTTTCGCAGAGCATAGATACCAAATCATCGTCAAATACAATTTTGCGGATAAATGCGATTGTTGCATCTTCAATCCATTCTTTTCTGACGGTTTTCTTATCGCAACCCTTATGGTTTTTAACGCTTACGCATTTATAATAGCGGTGAACTTTGTTTTTTATATGGCTTGTGCCACTTTCTCCAACCATTAGGCATTGACACTTTCCGCAGAAAAGTTTGGTAGTAAGCAAATATTCGTCTTTGGCTTTATGTTTAGCCGGAGCTTTTTTATTTGCAATCATACGCTCTTGAACTCGTTCAAATAAGTCTTGTGGAACAATGGCGGGAATACCGCCCAGCTGAACAATATCACGGTATTTATATTCACCAATATATTTGCGGTTATGCAACATACGGGTTACACTGTTTATGCTGATTTTACCGCCACGTTTGGTACGAATACCTTTGATATTTAGTTGATCGGTTACCTCTTGCATACTCGCACCTTCTGAATAAGACTTAAATGCTTGTAGTACAGCAGGTGCAGTCAGCGGGTCAACTTGAAAGAACTGCTCAGAGTCGATAGTATAACCAATAGGAAGCGTACCGCCGTTATACTTACATTTAAGAGCGTTTTCGGTCAAACCTCTGATAACCTTCTCTGCAAGGTCTGCAGAGTAATATTCAGCCATACCTTCGAGCAATGATTCAAGCAAGATGCCTTCGGCAGTATCGGAAATAACCTCGGTTGCCGATATTACCTTAACACCGTTTTTACGCAGCATTGCTTTATAGTGTGCGGAGTCGTAACGGTTACGAGCAAAGCGGTCAAGTTTCCAAACAATGACAGTATCAAACAGACCGTTTGCACTATCCTTAATCATACGCTGAAAATCAGGGCGGTTATCCGTTCTGGCAGAGAAAGCACGGTCAATGTATGTACCAACGATTTGAATATCGTTCTTTTCAGCAAAAGCCTTGCACTCACGCAACTGACCTTCAATAGACTCTTCACGCTGATTATCACTTGAATATCGTGCATAAATTACGGCTGTCATTTTATCACTTCCTTACTTGTGCTTTTTAAAAAGATGCTGTATAATAATAAAAATAAGAAAAGGGGCTTAAAAATGGATTCAATCAAATTTGAAAACTTATTAAAAGAAGACATTGAACAAGTGTTTATTAAAATTTTGGAAAATTGTGATTATACTCTCAATATAAGCGCAAAATCCCGAAGTGGTGCAGAAATTAGTGATTATTTAGAAGACAGATTCGTGGAATATATCACCCAAAACCCTCACGAAAGGATTTCAAAACCCTTGGGTGCTCCGAAAGGAGCAACAAAAAATCCTTATGATTTTATGTTTGATTATGACTACAAGGATGATGAAGTCGAATATGTTGCCGAACCAATTTGGGCCGATATCAAAGCCTGCAAACATACATACGATGATAGTAACCCAGACATTGGCACACCCAAAAAGGTAATTAAATATATGCTGGATGGGCATTTTTATCTAATGTATGTTCTGTTTAGCTACATATCAACCGATGATGATAAAACCAAATTCATAAAACTCGACAATGGTAAATATGTAAAGGTTATATTTTTAAAAAATATACATCACTCTGTTAGAGTTAATCCTAAACCTCAATTGCAAGTAAATATTAATGAACCCGAGGAGTATAGAACAGAGAAAGAATTTGTAGAACTTCTTGAAACAAAATATTATGAATCATTGGATCGGATTATAAAAAACGTTGAGAAAACAAAGGCAACTATATCTAAACAATTTAAAACAATAAAAGAAAATATGGGAGAATAATAGTTATAAGGGTTGGAGTCAAGAAATGGCTCTAACCTTTTTTATATCATTAAAAAGCGAAGAATCCATAGAATAGATATCTAAAACTATATCATCTAACTCTCGCTTTAAAGACTTACGCTCACGCGTATCATTACTTGATAGGATAGCATCAACTAATTCTACAATCGTATCAAAGTATGTTTCCGAAATTGAAATAGGAATACGACTCAAATCAGATATCTTGATTTGAGGTGTTTTTCCTTTTCCTGTACGAATAATGTTCGTTGTCTGAGCGTAAAGCGTTATTACATCTGAATTTAAAATCCCCAACAAATATTTCAATAGTTTTTTGCTTTTTTCCGTGTTGTCTTTGAAGGTTAAGATGTATAGGCTATTATTGGCTGCAAAAGGTTCTTCGGTATATGTGCATACTATTTCTTTTGAACTTTGCCTAATAAAAAGTTTAGGATAATAATAAGCATCAATATCCCCAAGTGTAACACGCTTTTTATTTTTGACACCTTTTGCAGTTAACTCTTCTTTTAATTGGTTTGATAAAGAAATTTGTAATTCATGGTCTAAAGCGATATTTTTGTGCGCATTAGGTCGGCAATATTTATCTGGGACTCCAACAGATCCCTCCAAAAACGGAACTGATTGACTGTTTCCACAATATCCAGAATCAATAATAAACTCTTCTGTTTTACCGGTTAATGCACAACAAGTGCGCAATGCCTTTTTGGGACAAATCGATGACAAATCTTCAAATCGATTAATATGATTAACAAAAAGTTTTTCTAAATTATTGAATGGCTTTGTGAAGCGATACTCATTTTTAGGGTTATACAAAACAAATTGTTTGAATGTGTTTTTAGATTGTCCTTCATACCATTCGATGGCATTTTCCTGATTGCTTATGAAATCGTTGGATTTTTCTATGTCTATAATTAATTGCCCACTTGTAACATTGAAAAAATTTGTATCTAAAACCTCTATTTTTCTGATTTTTGTGGTTTCCAATATATATTTACGTATATCCTTATAAGCAGTTTCAAAAAAAGCAATGTCTAATAAATATATCAATTTTCCGGTTTCTTTTAAAAGTTTGATTCCATTTTCAATGAAAAACATTGATAAATTAAATTTGTTATTGCCTTTTTTGTTTGACACAAAACTAAATGTATTAAAAAACATTCTTTTCTCTTCATTCATGTTTATACTACGTCTTCCATACATGGTTACATACGGAGGATTTCCAATAACATAATCAAATTTCATGGAATAATACAAAGGGAATTTCAAAAAATCGCAGTTATGAACACTCAGTTTTGGTAATTTACATGTGTTGTCTTTTTTATAAATATCCGCAATAATTTCCGCACACTCTAAAAGGATTTTAGTTTCCAACGCTATACAAAAGTCAGTATTAATTTCGACTGAAACAATATTATTTGCAACTAAATCGAAAATAGCAGTGGAAGTGGCGTCCGTGTTTTCTTTTATGATTTTTTTGATTAATGATATTGTAAAATTTCCATTTCCTGCCGAAGGTTCTAAAACTCTAAATTTGTTATCTACATTGATATGAATGGACGAAAGAATCCTATCAATTAAGCTATCGTCACAAGTAAAATATATCCCGTTTTGTTTCTTTTCTTCATCAGTTATTTTTTTAAGCGATAACTCATCAATATTTTTTGAAATTTCAGCCAAATTAGTGGTATATTCTTTTGAATCACTTAAATGCAATTTGTTATCAAAAAAATAAGGATACATATCTTGTATATCCATATTGTAATTTAAAAAAAAATAATCAACCAAAATTTGTTGGCAAGTTTTTCTTAAAAAATCCATAATAGCGGCTCCCTAAATTTTATAAAACAATTATAACATAAATTCATTTAAATATCAAACATTTAAATGAATTTATTTCTCTGGACTTGTGAAAGGTGTTGTGATATGTATTTGTGTTGTAAAAGGGGATGCAACGCACATGACAACCCTTGAAAATTTGTATTATGGCAACATTGGTCCGCACGAAAGGTACATGAAACGTGAAACGAGAATGGACAAACTTGTCAAGCTGATATGTAAAAATGAGGAAGAACTAAATGCAGGGCTCACAGAAAAACAAAAGGAAACCTTTGAAAAGTTCAAAGACTGCCAAAACGAACTATCTTGCATCACCGAGCGTGAAGCGTTCAGTTCGGGATTTATCCTCGCAACACGCATAATGGTCGAAGTAATGGAAGGCTTAGGAACGGTGGAAGAAATATAAAAATACCCACTGGAAGCGGCGGTCAGGCACTGAACTTTGCCACAATATCCGGTGGGAAATTTTTTGTTTTGCCTTTGTAGGCGTTTGTTTCATCTGAAACGGCCTACGGGTCGATAAAACTATTCCTGTTCGATTGTACGGGGCTCTTTATAAAACGGTAGCTTGGGTTTAGCGTTATGCTTATTCACTTTGGATAGTTCCTCCAAGGGAATAGCATAAAACTTTTCTTTGATATAGGTGCCGTTCATATAACTGATAATTTTTGTAACTTGTTCAGCGTAAGCACCGGTCATATCAAACTCTGCAAGGCGAATGACCTGAAAGCGGTGTCTACTAATGGTGGTATGAATGATCTCTCCGGCTTCGCCTTCTCCGTAGGGAGTATAGGCGTAGGTCACCGAC
>OIYS01000357.1_pt1 | contig 33620 bp, 25 predicted proteins | sample 1588271 | NCBI WGS metagenome assembly OIYS01 (sample SAMN03283286) | human gut metagenome | biome: human-associated habitat; material: feces | host: Homo sapiens | place: Peru | collected 2012
TTCGGCGGTAGAAAAAGCGGATAATCATTCCTTTGGAGAAATCCGATAGGATTTCGTCAGCTTTCCTTGTATTTGTGCCGAATAAAAGCTCAAATCACACTCTTATCCGCTTTTTCGGTCTGCGCTTTTTTAGCCTCCCCGCATTTTTCCCCCCAAGCACACGAACTATAGCTGATATTACACATAATATTCAGGAGAAATTTGCATGGATGAACTGAGAGAATTCAAATGCCCCTGCTGCGGCGGCGCCATAGAATTCAGCAGCGAGGCGCAGAAAATGAAGTGCCCCTACTGCGACACCGAATTTGAAATGGAGACGCTGCGCGCGTACGATGAATCGCTGCGCGAGGACGGGCACGACAATATTCACTGGGAGACGAACGCGGGCTCGGAATGGCGGGCAGGCGAAGAAGAGGACATGCGAGTCTATTCCTGCAAGTCCTGCGGCGGTGAGATAATCTGTGATGAAAACACTGCGGCTACCGCGTGTCCCTACTGCGGGAATCCCGTCGTAATGACGGGAAATCTGTCGGGTGCGCTGCGCCCAGACCTCGTTATCCCGTTCAAGCTCGATAAAAAGGCGGCAAAAGCGGGGCTTGAAAAGCACCTGTCGAACAAATTCTTCCTGCCGTCGGTTTTCCGCTCACAGAATCACATCGACGAGATAAAGGGCGTTTATGTCCCCGTATGGCTTTTCGATGCGGACGTGAGCGGCAGCTTCCGCTACCGCGCAACGCGCGTACGTGCATGGAGCGATTCGGACTACGATTACACCGAGACGAGCTATTATGCCGTTCTGCGCGGAGGAGAGATATCGTTTGCGTCGGTGCCGGTTGACGGCTCGAGCGCGATGCCCGACGACCTGATGGAGTCGATAGAGCCGTTCGATATGTCGGCTGCGGTCGATTTTCAGACGGCGTATCTCTCCGGCTATCTTGCGGATAAATACGACGTTGATGCCGAGAGCAGCATCGACCGCGCGAACGAGCGCGTGCGTCAGAGCACCGAGCAGGCGTTCGCATCCACCGTTTCGGGCTATGCGACGGTCGTTCCCGAGGGCGGCTCGATGAACGTCAGCAACGGAAAGGCAAGGTACGTTCTCTTCCCCGTGTGGCTGCTCAATACCACATGGAACGGAAACAAATACATGTTCGCGATGAACGGACAGACGGGAAAATTCGTAGGCAACCTCCCGCTCGATAAGTCCAAATACGCAAAGACCTTTGCTGCGATAACCGCAGCGACCGCCGCCGTTTGCACCGCGATATACGCTATCGCGAATCTGCTGTGAGAGGGGGAGCATTCATGAAAAAAACAGCTTCCGTTATTCTCGCGGTGATGTTCTGCTTATCGCTTGCGCTTCCCATAGCCGCCGAGCAGCCGTACTACATCTCGGCGGCTGACGACAGAATGAGCGCGGCGGAGATATCCGAGCTCGAGAGCCGCGCAGAGGTGCTGTACGAGCGCAGCGGTATAGGTGCGAGCTGCCTCATTCTCGAATCGCTCGACGGCTACACCGCCCCCGAGTATATAGACGAGGTCTACACCGATCTCTGTCCCGCTCCCGACGCAGTCGTGCTGCTGAACGACGTTGAATCGGGCAATATGTATCTGTATTATATAGGCGATGCCGATTCGGCGGTGCTCGGTCACGAGGAGGAACTGCTGAATGCATACAACGAAGCCGATACCTACTATGGCGGCGCGTACGACTACATAAATGCAGTATCCGAGGCGATTCTCGGCGATACCGCGCTCGAGCGCGATAACGTCGAAACGCAGGCTACGACCGCCGCAGCCATGACCGACGGCAGAACAGGCTCGGAAACGGTAAGCGCTCAGCACGCGCCCCGTCTCGTCGACGGCGAGCATCTGCTCAGCAGCGACGAGGCTGCCGAGCTCGTGACCACACTCGATGAGATAAGCGAGCGTCAGCAGTTCGACGTTGTCGTCGTCACCGTCGGCTCGCTCGGCTCAAAGAGCGCGATGGAGTTTGCCGACGATTTCTATGACTACGGCGGCTACGGCATGGGCGCGGATAATGACGGCGTTCTGCTGCTCATCAGCATGGAGGAACGCGACTGGTACATGTCCACATGCGGCTACGGCATACGCGCGATAACCGATGCGGGTCGCGAGACCATGAAGGATTATTTCGTTCCGTATCTGTCGGACGGCGAGTACTTCACGGCGTTCAAGACCTATGCAGAGCTGTGCGACGAGTACGTTACACGGGCAAAGACCTACACGCCGTATGACATCGGAAACCTCGACGAGCTCGATTATTCGGTTCCGCTCACCGCGGGCGACTGGATATCCGCGGTCGTTATCGGCATTGTTATCGGTATCGTCGTTGCGCTCATAGTTTGCTCGGTACTCAAGGGCAAGCTGAAATCGGTCGGCATGAAGCGCGGCGCAAGTGACTATACGGTCGAGGATAGCCTCGAGGTCACGCAGAGCGCGGAGTTCTTCCTATACAGCAACGTGACGCGGACGGCAAAGCCGAAGGAAAGCGAATCTTCGGGCGGCTCAAGCACTCATACCTCATCGTCGGGCGCATCGCACGGCGGAGGCGGAGGAAAGTTCTGAGCTGTCGCACTTAAGCAGCGGCAAGGCTTTTCCGCCGCCAAAGGGGGCGAAACACCACCCGATACCGCAGGACTGATATAACTGAGGCGCACTTCCTTACGAAGTGCGCCTCTTGCACTATTCCTTTTTCATCTCCATATACGGCAGCACGGAGAAGCCGTTTTTCTCATAGACGGCGACGGCGCGCTCGTTCTCCTGCTCGACCTCGAGCCTCAGAACGGCATCGGGATAGAGCTCACCTACGTACTCAATAAAGCGGCTGCCGTAGCCGAGTCCGCGAAATTCTTTCTTTATGTAGATATCCTCGAGCCAGATGCACGGCTTTCCGAACTCGGTGGAATAGCTGCGCGCAAGCATTCCGTAGCCGCAGATCACCCCATCCGACTCAAAAACATAGCCCTCCGCATACGGGCTGTCGCTGAGACAGCAGTCAATATCGCGGATAAATATCTCCTCAGAACCGTTGCTTAACACGGCGGGAGATGTATAAAACACCCGCATCATTTCGATAATCTCCGCTCTGTCGCGCGGCTCCATCTTACGTATCATCCGATAACCTCCGACAATATAGCAATATTTACTGCATCATTATACCCTAATCGCACAATAAAATCAACAGCATACGTCCGACATGTCAGTGCAGGCGGAAAAAGCTGTTGTATTTTGACCGCCGCTGTGGTATAATTGTGAAAAAGACGCTCGGAAAGCGTCGGAATCAATGTCGGCAGACGGGAGACGAATCCCGAGCCTGCCGCCGAAAGGAAAAATCATGATTTACAGACATTATTACACCGCGCAGCTGCTGGATGGAGTCAGCTTTGCGGATATCGAAAAGAAGCTCGGCGAGAGCTATACCGCCCCCGCCGCAGTGGTGTCCGTCACCGTGTCGGCATGGCGTAAGAGACTGTTTCTCTATTTTGAAACACGCGACGTAGAACAGCTGCTCCCCGCAGAGCTGTGGAGCGGGCTCGATAGCTTTCTCGAGCTTTGGCCCGGCGCGGAGGAAAAGAGACTGTGGGTGCCGATGTTCGACATCTTCCATTATAACGCACCCGTCGACGATGAGGAATGGATGCGCCATACCGAAAAGGTCCCCTTCTGCATGCTCATGACCATCCGCCCCGAAAAGCTCGCATCTTATATCTTCTACCACCATCAGCTGCAGGAAGAAAACCCCGGCTGCGGCGCACAGCACGCAGTCATCGCAATGCACGAAAACCTCCTCTATCACTATATGGAGAACCCCGAAAACGAGGATTGCCTCGTGTTCAAGGGCAGCCTGAATACGCATAATACCCCCGACCACTGGGGCGAGCTCATGGAGCAGCATTTCGCACCCTGGCCCGATACCGACCCGCCTATTCAGTGGCGTAAGGACCTGACAACCGTTTTCCATACCGAAACGATTATACCGTATCCGTCACACTGAAATGTCGGCATAGGAGTGCTGAAAAGTCCGATACGAAAAAGATGAAAAGGTCGGCTGTTAAAAGCAGTTTTTCACATACCCCGACAATCAATTAATTTACACCCGAGCTGCACCCGCACCGTAATGCTCCGTTCTGCGGGCGCAGCCTGTTTTTTATTTAATGCTGCGGAAATACTCTAACTCCTATAACAGCTGTTTTCGTTTCTCCTCTTCTGCCGTCAACATATTCTCTCCCCCCGTTTCAAAGTTTTGAAAAGGGGGTGCACCCGAACCCCGCTAAAATAATGCCTTACGTTTTTCTTTTTCATTATCGGTAAACCTTTCCCCCATTTTAAAGTTTTGAAAAGGGGGTTCGGGGGGAAAACTTTTTCAAAAGTTTTCCCCCCTGCGTTTTCCCCCCTGCGTTTTCCCCCCGCACTCTCCGCGTCCCCCGCGACGAATGATTGACAAAAGACGGGACGTGTGATATAATTTTCAGGATAGCACGGCGGGCAGCGGCAGTGCCGATAGGGCGACCGAGAGGCTGCATACCGCCGCAAATCGGAGGAAGAATAATGCTGTACGGAAATGCAATAGTCGGTCAGTCGGGCGGTCCGACCGCCGCAATAAACGCAACGCTTGCGGGCGTTATCAGAGGGATGTTCGAGTGCGAGTACATCAAGACCGCATACGGCGCTTTCAACGGAGTCGAGGGAATGCTTGAGGAGCGTATGTGCGATCTGAGAGAGGTGTTCGACAGCGAAGAAAAGCTCGTCACACTCGAGAATACACCGTCGTCGGCGCTTGGCTCATGCCGCATGAAGCTCCCCGCACTCCCGCCCGAGGGTGAGCGCGACGAGAAGTACGAGCGGCTGTTTGAGATATTCAAGAAATACGACATTCACTACTTTTTCTACATAGGCGGAAACGATTCTATGGACACGGTCGCAAAGCTCTCGGCATACGCTGCGCGCACCGATTTTCCCATCCGCGTAATGGGCGTGCCCAAGACCATTGATAACGACGTTGCGGGAACCGACCATACCCCCGGCTACGGCTCTGCGGCAAAGTACATCGCCGCCTCCATGCAGGAGATACTGCGCGACTGCGCGGTCTACACCGTGCGCGCGGTGACCATCGTCGAGATAATGGGACGCGATGCGGGCTGGCTCACTGCTGCGGCTGCACTGCCGCGGCTCTACTGCGGCTGCGAGCCCGACCTTGTTTATCTGCCCGAGCGCGATTTTGACTTTGATCGCTTCTATGAGGATGTCGGCGCGGCGCTTGAGCGCCATCCGAACGTCGTCATTGCGGTATCTGAGGGTCTGCGCTGCGCGGACGGTCATTACGTCGGCGAGGGCACGCAGAGCGGTGCGGCGGACGTTTTCGGACATAAGTATCTCTCGGGCACGGGAAAGGCGCTCGAGCTTGCCGTCAAGGAGCATTTCGGCTGCAAGGTCCGCTCGGTCGAGCTTAACATTCTCCAGCGCTGCGCGTCACACATCGCATCGCTCACCGACATCACCGAATCGGTCATGGTCGGGAAAGCCGCTGTTTCCGCAGCCGCTGCGGGCGAGAGCGGAAAGATGATGACGCTCGAACGCACCTCGAACGACCCCTACACCTGCCGCGCGGGCATGGGCGAGATAGATAAGATTGCAAACGCCGTCCGCACGGTGCCCGACGAGTATATAAACGCTCTCGGAAACGGCATTACCGACGAGGGTCTGCGGTACATTCTCCCGCTCATCGAGGGCGAGGTAGCGCAGCGCTACGAGCACGGTCTGCCCGTACACATCGAAATCAAGCGATAAAAATTAAAATGCCGAAAGGGAAGAAAAAATGAAAAAGCTTATATCCACCGCGCTCTGCGCGGCAATGCTGCTCGGCGCTGTTTCGCTCACCGCCTGCGACAGCTACAAAAAGACCCCGAGCGACTTTACCGAGCCGTTCGCCGACTACGACCTCTCCGAGTACGTAACTCTGGCCGACTACAAGGGGCTTGAGTACACCGAGAAGGACACTACCGTGACCGACACCCAGATCGACTCAAAGATCAAGGAGCTGCTCAGCGACTACACCACCGAGCAGGTGATAACCGACCGCGGAGCGGAGTACGGCGATACCCTCAGCATCAAGTACACCGGCTTTGTCGATAACGAGGAGCTCGAAAACGGCAGCGGCACCGACACCATCACGCTCGGCTCAAGCGGCTACATCGACGGCTTTGACGCAGGTCTTGTCGGACTCAAGGCGGAGGAAACGACCACCCTTAACCTCACCTTCCCCGACCCGTATCCGAATAACCCCGACCTTGCGGGCAAGCCCGTTCAGTTTATCGTCCGCATAAATGCCATCAGAGGCAAGAGCGATATCGAGCTCACCGACGAGTTCATCGCAGGTCTCGGTAAGGATGAGTATAATACGGTCAAAGAGCTCCGCGCACATGCCGAAAAGCTCGTGCTTGATGACAATAAGGATGCAGCGCGCTCGAGCGCTATGTCCGAGGTCTGGAGCAAGGTCATGACCGAAAGCACCTTTACATCGGTTCCCGAGAAGGAGCTCGGCGAGTACGCCGATAACATGATGAATCAGTACAAGGCGTACGCAGATAACTACAGCCTGACGATGGAGGAGTTCTGCGAGCAGATGATGGGCATGGACTATGACACCTTCTCGTCGCAGGTAAAAGCTTACTCCGAGAACGCGATAAAGCAGGAGCTCGTTCTGATGTCTATCGTCCGCGCGGAGAAGTTTCGCCTGACCGATAAGGAGTATGACGAGGGCATCGCAAAGCTCGCCGAGGATCAGAGTACGACCGTCGAGGAGCTCGAGAATAACTACAAGTTCGATATGCTCTGGGAGAGCATCATGTGGGCAAAGGTTCTGAACTTCATGGTCGATAACGGTAAGGCGGTTGCTGCAGAAACGACAACGGCAGCAGATACGACCGTCGCCGACACAACGGCAGCAGAATAAGGGGAGGCTAAAAAAGCGCAGACCGAAAAAGGGGCTGTCGCAAAACGTGAAAACGCATAGCGACAGTTCTCGTTTTTGAGAAAAAATCAATAAAAAGAAAATTCTGCAATTAAATTATACTACGAAAGCAGCAACCGGGCAGCCCTTTTTCGGGTCACCCGGTTGTTTTTCTCTTATTTGAGAGAGCGTCTTAATGCGACAGCCCTATCGTATCCCCGTGCGTATCAGGCGTCCATGGTTATCTCGTAGAGCTCGAGCAGGCGGGTTTCGAGTGATTCGCGTTCCGCGTAGAGCTCGCCGAGTGCGGTATAATCGGCGGGGTCGAGCTGTGCTTCGAGGGATTCGAGCTCGGCGAGGCGCTGTTCTACCCGCTCGCACTCCTCCTTTGCGCGGCGGAGTCGGCTTTCGACGCGGCGCTGCTCCTGAGAGGCGCGCTTTGCCTCGAGATACTGCTGCTTTGCTTCGCTCGGCTGTGCGGGCTGCGATGCTTCGGCTTCGGTGCGCTGTTCGGCGGCGGCTGCCGCGACGTACTCCTCATAGCTGCCGCGGTGGTCGTAGATACCGCTTGTGCGGATACTGCCGTCGGAGGCTGCGCCGCGCAGCGGAGGTGCGGGCGGCATATCGAACGAGAGCACGCGGGTAGCGAGCCGCGATATGAAATATCGGTCATGCGAGACGGCGATAATAGTGCCGTCGAACTCGGCGAGCGCATCCTCGAGCGCTTCGCGCGAGATGATGTCGAGGTGGTTGGTCGGCTCGTCGAGGATGAGCAGATTCATCTCGGAGAGCATCAGCTTAGTAAGGGTCAGGCGGGCGCGCTCGCCGCCGCTGAGCACTCCGACCCGCTTACCGACGTCGTCTCCCGTAAAGAGAAAGCGAGCGAGCGCGCCGCGGACCTCGTTCTGCGTCAGCGAGGGATAGGCATCCCATATTTCGTCGAGCACGGTCTTGTCGTCGGACAGGTGCTGATTTTCCTGATCGTAGTAGCCGACGGTGACGTTGTATCCGAGCTCGACCCGTCCGCTGTCGGGGCGCAGCCGCTCGGCGATCATGCGCAGGAGGGTGGATTTTCCGCAGCCGTTGTGACCGTAGATGAACACGTGCTCGCGCTTTTCGATAAGAAACGAAAGGTGCTCAAAGAGCGTTTTATCGCCGTAGCGCTTGCAGAGATCGCGTGCGAGCACGACCTCGTTCCCGCTCTCCCCGCTCTCATGAAAGCTCATGCGTGATGCGGCGGGCAGGTCGCTCGGACGCTCGATGCGCTCGAGCTTTGCAAGCTGCTTTTCGCGGCTCTCCGCGGCGATGATGTTGCGCTCGCGGTTCCATCTGCGCTGCTGCGCGATGTACGCCTCTATGCGCGCGATCTCCTTCTGCTGATTCTCATAATGACGGCGCTGTATCTCGCGGTCGGTGCTTTTTTTCTCGGTATATGCGGTGTAGCCGCCCGAATAATAGTGCCCCTTGCCGTACTCTATTTCATAGATGCCCGTGCAGACGCGGTCGAGAAAATAGCGGTCGTGCGAGACGGTGATGACCGTCTTTTTCCGCGACGTAAGGTACTCCTCGAGCCAGAACATCGTGGCGGTATCGAGGTGATTGGTCGGCTCGTCGAGCAGCATGATGTCGGGCTCCTCGAGCAGCAGTCGGACGAGCGCGAGACGGGTCTTTTGTCCGCCGCTGAGCGCGGCGCAGCGCACCTGCATCATGCTGTCGTCAAAGCCGAAGCGCAGCAGCAAGGAGCGGCAGCGGCTGCGATATGTGCGCCCTCCGCCGTCGTCGAAACGCCTAAGCGCAGCAGCGTATCTGTCCGCCGCCTCGGTGTCTCCCGCCTCGGTCTGAGCGCGCAGCTCCTCGAGCCGCTCCTCGTCGGCTGTGAGCGCGGAAAATACCGAGAGCACCTCCTCATAAACGGTGCGCTCGGGGTCGAGCGTCGGATGCTGAGAGAGAACGCCGAGCGTGTGGTCGCGGGCGATGTAAACGCTGCCGCTGTCGGGGGTGTACTCGCCCGTGATTATGCGCAAAAGGCTCGTTTTGCCCGCGCCGTTTACGCCGACGATGCCGAGCCGCCCGCCCTCGCCGAGCGAGAAGCCGACTCCGTCGAGCACCGTGTCTCCGCCGAAGGAGAGCGATATATTTTCACATCCTATTGCTATCATGTCATGATTTCCTTGTTTTTTCGGTGTAGTAATGCGGCGCACCGCCGTGCTGCCGTTCATGCTGCCCTGCTGCCTTTATTGCTCGGCTCCGCTGTGCAGCTGCTCCGCCTGACGCGCCCATGCGGCGGTATATTTTTCGGCGCTTTTGCGTACCTTGACGACGTATTCCGCCGTCTCGGTTATCGGGATGTTTACGAGCTTGCCGTCCTTCGTTATGTCGGGGTCGTCAAGCCAGCCGTGAACGCGTGAGCGCCCTGCGTTATATGCGGCGCAGACGGTGTCCCAATCGCCGAACTCCTCATAGAGCAGCGAGAGAAAGTATGTACCGTATCTGATGTTTATCTCGGGCTCGTACAGCCGATCGACGTCCATATCCTCGCCCGCCTTTGTGAGCAGCCACCAGAAGGTCTCGCGGGTTATCTGCATCAGTCCGATTGCGCCCGCGCCCGACACGGCATCGGCACGGAAGGAGCTCTCGGTCTCGATGACCGCGCAGATTATCTCGGGCGGAACGCCGTATTCACCCGAATATTTGTCTATCAGCTCCGCGTAGAGTATGGGGTGGGTAACGTTGTCGATGAGCTCGGGCGAGCGGACCGCGAGGTTTATTATTGCTGTCAGCGCAAGCACGATGAGCACCGCTGCTATTGCGATTCTTGCGGGCGTGCGGCGCGGCAGCGGATAGCGCGCGAGCACACCGTGCCGCTCGGGCTCTGCGGGTCGATCGTCGCCTTTCCGTGCGCTGCCGTCGTGACTGCCGTGAGTGCTGCCGCCTGCTTGATTATTGCCGCAGTTGCCGTTGTGCCCACTGTCGCAAGCGCCGCCGCTGTCTTGACTGTCGGTGTTCGGCGTCCTCATGCCCTGCGTTCCGTTATTCGCCGATGAGCCGTCGGGCGCTGCACCGCAGCCGCCGAGCAGAGCGTCTACCGCCCCGCTGAGCTCGGCACCTCTGCCGTTTTCTATCACCGTATCGCAGTGCGCGCGGAAGAATGCATCGTCATGCTGCGCATCTATCCTTGCCGCAGCGCGCTCCGCGCTTATGCCGTCGCGGCGCATTATGCGGTCGATGCGCGTCTGTCGGTCCGCCGTGACAAAAACGACCCTGTCGCAGCGTCCGTCGAGCCCGCTCTCAATGAGCAGCGGCGCGTCGATAACGGCGCAGCGCTCCCCTCTTGCCTCGCATTCGCGCAGCCATGCGTCGGCTGCGGCACAGACATAGCGGTGGGTTATGCCGTTCAGCAGTCGGCGCTTTTCCTCCGCGCCCTCAGCGAACACTATCGCCCCGAGCTCACGGCGGCGCAGCGAGCCGTCGGGCGCTATCACCCCGTCGCCGAAAGTCTGCGCTATCTCATGCACGCACGGCGAATTCGGTGCGGCTATGCGGGCATATTCCCTGTCGGCGTCGAATATCGGGATGCCGCGCTCGCCGATAAGACGGCAGACCTCGCTTTTTCCCGCGCCGCTGCCTCCGGTTATACCGATTATCTGCATATATGCCCTCCGCATTTCAATATTTTCCCCATATTATAACGCATTTTTCTCCGTAATACAAGACGGCGGGGGTAAACATTTATCTGCGTGAACCAAAAAACGAAAAAAATGCATAAAATATGACAAAATATACTTGAATTCTTGATGATTATTTGGTATACTATGTTTTAACATGTACAGTGGGATAATTATATTATGCAAAAGACTGCCGATATACGGAAGGGGATAAATGAGATGGAAGTTTTTTCTCGGGGCACGGACATCCCGCGTTGTCCGATAGAAGGCTGGGAGACGGCGGAACTGCTGTCCCGCAGCAGTTGGCAGCAGCTGTGGACTGCCCGCAGGGTCGGCTCAGCCGATGTGACGGGCATGCTCCGCGTTATCAGCATACCCGCATTCTCAGGTGAGGCGGAGGCACTGCGCGACGGCGGCTTTTCCGACGAGCGGATAGAGCGCCATATCGCCGACTGTGCGGAGCGCTGTCTGCGCGATGCCGAGGCACTTATGGCATCGGGATCGCACCGCATGCCCGAGCTTGCGGCGGTAAAGCTGCGCCGCGGCGGAGACGGCGACTACCGTCTCTGGATACTGAGCAAGTATTACCCGACCTTTACCCGCTATTATGAGGGCAAGCGCATCTCGCGCGGAACGCTGCTCTCGCTCTTCTGCGACCTGTGCGACGCAGTTGGCGATTATGCCGCTCTCGGACTCGTGCACGGCGCGGTCCAGCTCGAGAACGTCTATGTCGACCGTGACGGCGGCTGCCTGCTCGGCAATCCGCTGTTTAAGCCCACACTGTACAGCCGTATTCTCGACCCCGATGATACCCGTCTGCTCCGCTTTATCGCCCCTGAGATAGCGCGCGGCGAGGATTACGATATCCGCAGCGACATCTGCTCGCTCGGACTTACGATGTATTTTAAATTCAACGGCAACCGTCTGCCCTTCGTTGAGTCGGGCAGAGACAAAGTAACGCGCGAGGAGGTCGACTCCGCTATAGTCCGCCGTCTCGACGGCGAGCAGCTTTCCCCGCCCGCGCGTGCGGATGCCGCACTTTCGGAGATAATTTTGCGCGCCTGCGCGCCTGATATAAGCGACCGCTATTCCACTCCCGCAGAGCTGAGGGAAGCGATAGTCGACTACGCCGAGAGCGCGGGAATAGAACTGACGTGTGACCGACTCTCGCCCGAGCTGCGCAGCGCCATCGACCCCGCCGAGCAGCATGCGGGCGGAGACGGGCAGGATAACGGCGATATGTCGTTTGCCGCCGTTATGGGTCTGGGCGCGACCGATGGGCGCGGTGCTGACTCTGCCGCGGGCGGCGATGCTGCGGGCGATGCCGACGGTATCGGTATGTCGGGCGGATATTTCGATGAGCACGGAAGCTTTGTGCTTGCCGCACCCGCAGCGGGCGATGCAGCCGATGCCGTGCATGCTGCGAACAGTGCAGCTGCCTTTTCCGTAAACGGCGGACACGGCTCCGATACGACCGGTGAAAACAGTACATATGCGGACGGAAACAAGATCGATGAAAACGGACGCAACGGAAGCGACGACGGACACTCCGACGGTGCGGACGGCACAGAGAAGGATACATCCGACTCCGACGGTCCTGACGGCGAGCACGGCGATGCGGCGCAGTCGGGCGACTCCGAGGGTCGTGAGGGCACTGAGGGTCACGACGCTTCCGACGAACGTGATGATTCCGACGAACGCGATGACAGCGACGAACGCGGCGGCGAATATGACGAGAACGGCAAGCGCCGCGCGGTGCCGATGCTGCCCGTTGTGCTTATCACGCTCGGCGTGATAGGTCTGCTTGTCGGTATTGTATACTGCATGCAGCGCTTTAATCTTTTCGGCGCGGGAGAGGTCGAAGCTCCCGAGACATCGGTGACCACCGCCGTGACGGCACCCGACACCACCGAGCTGCCCGCAGGCAGCGTCCGCATGCCCGATCTTACGGGCAAGACCCGCGAGGAGGCGGAGGCGGAGCTTGCGCGCGCAGGCTACAAGGGCGAGCCGATATACTTCGGCAGCTACAGCTATACCGCAGACGAGAATACGGTGCTCGAGCAGTTCCCCGCAAAGAATATCATCTTCAAGGCGGAGGATGCCGTCGAGCTGACCGTCAGTCTCGGCAGAGCGCCCGATACCATGCCCGATATTACAACGCTTACCGAAAAGGACGCGCTCAAGCGTCTCTCATCGCTCGGCTATAACGTCACCGTGCTCAGCGCATATTCGGATGTCGCTGCAGAGGGAACGGTCGATATGCAGAGCGTCGCGCCCGGAACGAAGGTCGAATCGGGCACCGATATGTTCATCGTAACGAGCCGCGGACCGAAGCCGACCGACTTTGTCGAAATAACGGGAATGTCGCTCGGCACGGGCAATCTTACCATTGAGTCGGGAAGCACCGACACACTCACCGTCACATTCGGCCCCGAGAACGCGACCGAGCGCGGGGTATGGTGGCACAGCAACGACCCGTCAAAGGTCGAGGTTGACCAGAGCGGTAAGATTAAGGCGGTCGCCGAGAGCGGCAGGACCGTCATTACCGCAATGAGCGCGGACGGCGTTCACAGCGCAAAGCGTACGGTGGTCATAAAGGCGGCGACAAAGGCGACCGAGACCTCCCGTGTTAACGCTCCCGCACGCGAGACCGACCCCGAGACGACGGCGGTCCGCTGGAGCGACTGGAGCGAGACCGAGACCGCGGGCAGCGAATCCAAGACGCAGTACTCGAGCCGCACCAAGACAACACGTACGCAGAGCGGTTCGCCTATATCGGGGTGGGAGATAGACAGCTCCCGTACCGCTTTCGGCGCATGGGGCGATTGGAGCGCCTGGAGCGATATGCCGATATCCGGCGGCGACACTCTCGATGTCGAGACACGCACCGTCTATAAGACCCGCTCGCGCAGCGGTTGGGTCAAGGGCAGTGCGCCGAGCGGCGCGGGCGACGTTCGTACCCGTGAGGTGTATATGTACTGCGAGGTCATAGACGGCGAGCACGGCGAATGGATGGGACCTGTCACCGAGCTCCCCCCCGAAGCGGACGGAAAGACGTACGTCAGCTATACGATCACGCAGGTCAACTATGTCCCCGCGGGCGCGGAATGGAGCGATTGGAGCACCGCCGAGGCGGCCTCAGGCGATACGATGGACGTTATGACGAATATACAGTATCGCTCGCGCAGCAGAAGCATTACGTATACCTGCTATACCTGGTCGGATTGGACCGAATGGAGCGATACCCCCGTCTCCGAAAATGAGAATACGGAAGTTAAGACGAGGACGCTCTATCGCCATAAAGTATAATCTCAACGATAAGGACACTAAGAAAATCCGAGTATTTCAGTCTATCCCCATAAATCAAAGCGTGCTGCCGAAAAACTCGTTTTTCGGCAGCACGCTTTTAGGTGTTTGCCGTACACGCACGGTCGGTGCGGACATATTTGCCGCTTGCATTGCGCCGCATGATGTGATATAATGGCAAGACACAGGGGGACGATGCTATGGGAAAGTTCAGCATTTTCGGAATGTTCCGAAAGAATAATGAAAAATCGCCGATCTTCCGCCGCAATATGGCGGCGCGGCTGCACGGAATGTCGGTGCGCTATATTACCGAGCGGACGGGCGACGGCGTAAACGCCGACGGCAGCTATACCGATGATTATGTTATCGGCAGGGGCGGCTCTATCGCGGTTATAGGCGGCGAGATAGTTGTTTATTCGAGCACGGAGACGGTCTTTCGTTCAAAGGTCGAGCTGACCGATATGGGCGAGCTGATGTCGGGCGACGGGGTTATACTTGAGGGCGAGGACCTTGAGCACGGCGGGAAAAATCGGAAAATAATCGCGTATTTTACCTATCATCTACGACAGCGCGGTGAAAAATAAATCCGGATCGGCTAAAATCGTCCGGAACGAAAAAGCGAAAACAAGCAATTATAATTGATTTTCAGTATATTCAGCTTTGCGAATAAATGGGTCGGATTCCTTACGGATTCCTGCTTAAAGTTTAATGTTTTTGCTTTTTCTGCGCCCGATTTTGCCGCGCGACGTACAATTGTACGGCGACGTGACGATTTTCGACATTTTATCTCTCCCCTTTGCGGGTCGGCTAAAAAAGCGGTACTGCCGAAGCAGACCGCTTTTTTGTTTAATATCTTGAAATTTCTTCGGGAGACGGCAACGGAACTGCAAGGGCGGACGGGGCTGACTGATACCAGTACGCAACGGACGAAAATTCATCGCCGCCGCTCGGCAGATCCTGTATCGTTGCTCGCAAAGCCGTTGAAAAATATACGGGATCGGGTATGTGCCAGTGATACATCATAAATCTCGGCTGAGGGTTATATCTCGCTTTCTTTTCCTGTCCGGTGTGCCCGTAATAGAACATACCTTGATACAGTCCCGAAAACGGTTCATAACGGAAATTGCCGTTGTCGCAGCCCCAAGCATATGAGCCGCCGAAATAGTCTTCTGTGCCGGTGTAGTTGATGCTCGGGTATTTTTCTCCGTCGATAAATATTTTTGTTTCACCCTCTACCCAGCCGCTGCTGCTGTTTGAGCCGACCGACATCGAAACGCCCGCGAGCCACCCGCTGCCGTGTATTCCGTCGACTATCGTAAATTCCGTGCCCTTTAAGACAGGTATTGCCTGCCTGTAAGCGGCGTGGAAATAAGCAGCATTGTCCGGCAGCTCGGTCCTGCACATTATTACCTGATAATATGTGACCTCGCCCTCATCACTGCGGTTTTCGAGAGTTATTCTGCAATGCCTGCGGAACGGCATCTGCCAGCAGCAATTCATTCCGCGGCACGGTGCAACGAGTACCGTAGCCGAATTGAGCGTAGGAAATTTTCCGTTATCATCACAATACAGATTATATCCGAATCCGAAAAAAGAGCAAAGCGGACATTCAACGGACGGCTGCTCCATGTTATCCCAGTATATTCTGAGAATAAAATTCCATCCCGTGTATCCTCCGAACCACATGGACTGTATAATTCCGGGTCCTTCGGAGTCAAGAAGGGTAATCGTTTCGCCGGGCTGCACGATTATGTTCGGATTTATTTTTTCCATCGCTGTTCCGCGGCTGCCCCCGCTCGGTGCGCCGTTTATGTTTTCGGGGGAAAACATAAACGTCTGAGCCCTTTTTATTGTCGGTATATCCATAGTATAATTCCTCCTTCGCCGTATTTACAGGCGATAAAAAAATCACAAGGTTTGGTGACCGTTTTCTACATTATAGTAAATGTTTTCTGCCGTGTCAAGAATAAATTTAAGTTTTATTATTATATTTTTCAGCGTTACGATCGACGTGAAACAGAGCGCAAAGAGGGATAGAAAAAAGCGATCGAGTTCTCAGGGAACGGTGCTTTCACAAACCGATTCTTAGTACTCAATCGCCATATGACAGGGTATTATTGCACAAACAGGGGATATTGTCAAAACTGAAATTTCAGGCAATCAACGGATGAGTCTTTTCTTTCGAAATCTCTTTTGTTTTGCCTGCACACCATTGACAATGTCCGCCGGTGCAACGAACAATCCATTGCCGCGGCGGGCGCTTTTATTGCAGCGGCAGGTCGAGCAGGTAGCCCGCGGCGATGCCGACGGCGGCGGATATCAGTATCAGCGTTATGGGATGGATGCGGCGGGAGGTGAGAAAGAGCGCGAGTGCGAATACGGCGAACGAAACGTAAAAGGCGGGCGCGGTGAAGCCCTGCACCGTAATTCCGCTCGGGAAGAATACCGCCGCGCCGACCGAGATCGAGGCAGCTCCGATAAGCCCTATCGCAGCGGGACGCAGCCCGTCGAGGCAGCCTTCAACAATCCTGCTGCGGCGGAAGCGGTCGTAGACCCGCGCAACGATAAGGATAACGATTATGCTCGGCAGCGAAACGCCGAGCGTTGCGCAGAGCGCCCCCGCAAAACCTGCGGTTTGCGCGCCGACATAGGTCGATATGTTTATGGCGAACGGTCCGGGCGTGCTCTCGCTGACCGCGACGAAATTGACCAGCTCCTCTACGCTCATCCATCCGTGCCGCACGACCTCTTCCTCAATCAGCGGCAGCATGGCATATCCGCCGCCGAAGGTAAATGCGCCTATCTTCAGAAATGTAAGGAACAGCTGTCCGAGTCGGTCGCCGTAGGCGGTGTCGGCTTTTTTCTTTTCTTTTTTCGGCATAGTACACCTCCGGTCAGGTGAGGTTTTTCGTGAAAGACCTCTGAAAAAGCTTTTTGGTTTTATGCGGGGATTTAGTTTGTACCGCGCTATCGCGGGCGGAGTCATTCGCGGGTAATGTCTGATTGATGCACGCTGACAGTGCGTACTTACGAAATTTAGATAAACTTTAGGTTCGGTTGTACTTTGAGTTTGCTAAGATTAAGCTGATAATGCACGCTGAATTTGCGCGCGTGAAAGCCTCCCTCATTAAACCGCTGCGCGGTTTAATATGCAATTTTGCTTTGCTGCCGACGGCGGCAATCTTGCTTTGCAAGACCGCAAAATTGCACTTAAGGGGTAGGCAAGGCGAAGCCGCAGCCGAGCGAGCGGCAGTGAATGACAGCCCGGTGGGCTGTCAGAGCCGCGAGTGACCGAGCCGCAGCGAGACAGTGTAGAATGGGGTCAGGTTGATAATGCAAATGTCATATTGACGGCGTGAAAGCCTCCCCTGTGTAAGGGGAGGCATACGCGTGCAGACCTTCAGTGTGCATTATCAGCTTAATTTCTTGCCTTTATCTCCACCGTCAAGCATACGATGCAAAAAACTCCGCAATCAAACATTCGACACAAAAATACCGCCGTCAAGCGCACGACACAAAAATACCGCACTCAAGCGCCATCGCAAAAGCATCGCAATCACCCCCGACACAAAAGCGCCGCAGCGAAGCTGCGGCGCTTTTGTGCTTATATTCGAGTTTCAAGGCTCGGCGCACAACGGAGCGCGGTCGGTCGACCGTGTCACTCTGCCATTGCATAAAACTTTTCTATCTGCTCTGCGTTACCGAAATTCTCCTTCGACAGCCGCTCCGACAGCGAGCGTCTGAGCTCTTCGTCGCGCACGAGCTTTCCGAGACCTTCATATATCCCATCTGCCGAGATATCGGTAATAACGCCGTACTCCCCGCCGCAGAGCTGTTCGGAGGCAGAGACATAGTTCGTTACCATTATCGGCTTACACATCATCTTTGCCTCTTCGACTGTTATCGGCTTACCCTCATAGCGGGAGGTAAGCGCGAAAACGTCGCAGTCACGCAGATAAGTATAGGGATTGTCGGTCGTTCCGAGCAGGACTATACGGTCGGCAATGCCGAGCTCGCCGGCCCTGTTCATCAGCGCATCGACATCCGACTGCTCTCCGCCGCCGAGGAAATACCACTTCATCTCGACACCGTCGGATATCAGCCGTGCAAGCGCCTCTACCGCCATATCCTGACCCTTCTGGTCGCAGATACGCGCGGTTGTGAGCACGCGCAGCCCGTCATAGCCGTCGGTAAAGGTCTCACCGTGCTCCGCCATACCGCGTACGGCGGCGGGGTCGTTGATATTGTCTATCTCAACGCAGCGGTCGGCGACCTGCGGCAGGTGCGAGCAGAGCGCATCGTTTACCTTCTCGGAGACGGTAACGATGCCGTCGCACTGCGAAAAATAGTGCAGATAGAGCCTGTCGTCACGCGGCGGGTTGCCGTAGTCGAAATGCAGCCACGCTATCTTCTTTTTCGCCTTGACCTTATCGCACATGTAGAACATCGTGCGGTCGCCCCAGTAAGCAGCGCAAACGTCGAACTCCTCCTCAAGCGGAGGCATATACTTCATCATGCTGCACCAGAGCTCGGTCGCGGGTCCGGAGCGCTTCTCCTTGCTGCCCGCGGCGAGAATGCGCACCACATACGGCAGCATGCGGAACAGCGCAAGCGGATGACGGCGAACGATGCAGTTCATCATCGTTCCGACGGCGTTCGCGCCCGAGAGCTTGAACATATCGGCGTAGCGCTCATCCATCGTGATGACCCTTATCTGCGGAGGTATCTTATCTATAAGCTTGCCCTCCCGCCGCGCGAGCAGCAGAGTGACATCGTAGCGCTCATAGTCTATGGTGTTTGCGAAGGCGAGAAAGGATTTCTCGGTTCCCGCGCAGTTCATGATTATTCCGACAATAAGGAGCTTGATTTTCTTGCTCTGTTCCATTGACTACCGTCCTTTTTTCGGGAAAAATTATTTTTGCACTCCCACCTTGGAAAAGTCCATGGCATGGAAGCCGGGGATCGCCGTAAATATCGGGCTGTCCTCGGAGAGAGTATAGTCTCCGCCTTCGTAATCCGCAAAGCCGATCTGCGAAGGCTGAAGCTCGACATTGCCGCGAATAGAAGCGAGGCGATAGATATTGTTGAATATATCGGTATCGCGTTTGGGCGAGAGAACATTGTTTCTTATGCGGCTGTCGCCGTATGCATGCGGGGTGTAGTTATCGTTCAGGTCGACAACATTTGTCGTCTTGATAACGCGGAGCACGGGTGCGGCCATCGACCATATCTCGGTTCCGTAGCCCGAGCGCTCGGGGTTGAGCAGCGGTAGCTTCCAGTTATAGCCTATCGGACTCGGTATCGACCATTCTACGGGGAACTCGGCTATCTGAGTGTAGCCGGCGTTCATTCCCGTACCGGGATAGTAGCCGCACTGGTCGAAGTGGATGCTCGTGTCGATAAAGATATTGTCGAGTATCTTGATATCTCTTCCGCCGCAGTAAACACCGTAGCCGTCGATGTTGATGAAGATATTCGAGTAGATATTGCGCATTCCGCCGCCCGCGTCGGAGTAGATACCGTGCGGGTTCATGTATTCGGAATCCTTGCAGACAATGTCCTTGAACACATTATAGCGGTATGTTGCGCCGTTTCCGACCCAACCGCCGACATATATCGAGCCCGCATCGCCCGACTCGTAGCAGACATCGTGAATATAGTTATACTCGTAGATGTAGCCGCGCGCATCCTCGGTAAGGGTGGTGTGCGGAGCGTGATAGAACTCGTTATGTGCGATGTAGAAGGCGGTTCCGTCAATATATAGAGCGCCGTCATAGACTCTGCCGATGTCGCCGAAATCGTGGAAGCGGTTGTTCGTTACCGTAGAATTCGACGGAGCAAGCGAAATCTTGTCGCCGCCGCGAAGGTTGAGCGCGGTGTTGCCGAGGTGCTCGAGCTCGCTGCCGTCAAGCAGGAACTCGCAGCCGTTCGTGTCTATTCCGCAGTTTCCGCAGTCGCGGACAACGCAGTTCAGCATGCTGTTGCGGTCGCCGCGCAGATGGATGCCGTCGTTGTAGCCGCCCTCGATGGTGATACCGTCGAGAGTGACATCATCCGCCTCAATATCGACGACGGTATCGCGGCATGCGCCGACGGCGATACGGATATCGCGCCAGTTGTCGGGAGCGTAGAAGTAGAGCAGACCCGTTGCTGCGTCGATGTAATACTCACCGACCTTGTCGAGCTCCTCGGGAACATTCAGATAGTAGTATCTGCCGCCGAGACCGCTCTGATCGCTGAGCGTATTCTTAGGCAGCGACACCATTTTGCTCTCCGCGTCGTAGGCTTTTATCTGCACGGGATACGTCTGCTGCCAGTCTATCGAGAACGAGCCCGCAGCATACGCGCCCTCTATGCTCGCCCAATTCGCTATGCGTCCGCGCTTGTCATAAAAACGGCTGCCGTTAAGATCGGCAGGCACATTGGGCTCCCCGAGATCCTCGAGAGAATGGAATGCGTAGATGTATGCGTCCTCATCCGCATAGTCCGGGTAACGCGCGATACGCGCACGGTCGCCGCCGAAATAGAGCGACAGACCCGGATCGGAATCCGAGAATATCGCGTTGTCGTAAGCGATGCCGAGCGCGGCAAGGTCGGCTACGATTATCTTATCGCCGACACCCTCCGCGATTATCCGACTCGCCATGGCATCGGATGCCGTCATTGCGCGGAAATCGGACGTGCCGAGAACGATACCGCCCTCAATAACCGCCTCTCCGCCCTCTGCGCGGTAGGTGACCTTGCCGTCCTCAGCGCCGAGCCTGAGCGTCTCGGTCTGCGGATAGACTCCCGCCTTGACGTGCACGACAGCCTCGCCGTCGCCCTTGCGGGCACGAACGGCATCGCGTGCCGCCGCTATCGTAGCAAGCGGAGCTTCCTTTGTTCCCACAGCGGTGTCGCTTCCGTCCGGGGATACCCAGACCTCGACCGCTGCGTCGTCTGCCGCATATACCGCGCACGGCAGGGCGAGCATTATCGCCGCCGTTACCGCCGCCGTAAATTTTACAGCTGCTCTGATACTTTTCATCTTGCACCTCGCATATGTATAAATTATCCGACGAAATTTGTCGGAATAGTTACACGCCGTATCTCCGCGCGTAAACCGCACCGAGCGGAGACATGCCCGCGGCTCCCCGCGGACGCGGTATAAGATATCATATTGCCGCATCACAGTGTCAGTTGTATTATAACCCATTTCGTTTGCTGTTGTCAAGGAAAAACCTTGTCGAATTTTCCCGAACTTACGATTATGATTGGAAATTCAAATAAAACGGCACAGAGGGCACGCCGCGCGCAAATTTTCGGTGTGAATTAACGACTCAGCTTTAAGTAAAATACTTAGTTTACCGTCGTATGTCATCACTACGAATTCGAGTGAATCAAACCCTCAGCTGCTTTTCTTTGACCATGCAGTGAGCAGCGAACAACGCGCGGCGTTGTTCAAAAGCTCCAAAAGAAACGCCGCACCGCATAAAGGCTCCGCCTTTATGCGCCACCCATTTGAAAAAGGATGGACGAAAACTTTAATCTGCTTGCACCCTCAGTCGATGCGCATCTGCGGGTAAAACCTTTACTCCGGAATCGTCCCGCTGCTCTGCCCGAGAAAGGCTCCCTTAGTTTTAAAGCTTTGCGGGGGTGTGGGGGCGCTTTCTCGAAAGCGTCCCCACACCCCCGGAAAATTTAATAATTATATACTTGTGCGCGGCGGTGTTTTATGATATAATTTTCTTTGTATATTGAGAAAGTGTTTGTCGGCGGCGCGCGGCGGTTCTGAATCGACCGTTTCGCGGGCTCAGGCAGCACAAAATCAGAGCGCGCGAGCAAGCGTGCAAGCAATCGGACACGAACAAAAACAGTCCGGGGGGCAAGCGGAAGCAACACCAAGCAAAAAAGCAAGCGCAAGTAAACGGACGCCCCCAAGCAAAGAAACGGGCACAAGTAAACGGAAACAAACCTAAAAAAGAGGTATACCGATATGGATAACGACAACACAAATTTCTCCTCCCGTGAGCAGCGCGGGCAGGTAACCGAAGCAGAGCGCGGAGCCGGAGCGCACAGCGCTGCGGCACACGGTGCGTCGACAAGCGGTACTGCGGCAAGCGGCGCGGCTGCACAAAAATCCTCGGACGACAGAGAGGGCGGCTTTTCGGTCTCGCTCATCGAGTGGGTGGAGATGTTCGCGGGCTGCTTTGCGGTCGTGCTGCTGATAGTCACCTTTCTTTTCCGCCATTCGCCCGTCGACGGCACGTCGATGGTCCCGACGCTGAACAACGGCGACATTCTGATAATCGAGGAGCTCGGCTACACGCCGAAGCAGGGCGACGTCATCGTCGCGCAGTCACCGTCGCTCGGCTACAACGAGCCGATAGTCAAGCGCGTTATCGCCACGGGCGGTCAGACGGTGGATATCGACTTTGACACCTGGACGGTCACCGTAGACGGCGAGGCGCTGAACGAGACATGGGCGCTGACCGAGATAAACAAGGACGGCAGCTACAGGATCACCGACGAGAAAAAATCGGGCGGCGACTACAGCATCAACTACATCGAGGGGCAGAGCATGCTCTCGCGCGATGTCACCTTCCCTCTCACCGTGCCCGAGGGCTGCGTGTTTGTAATGGGCGACAACCGCAACGGCTCGCTTGACTCGCGTTCCTCCCGCGTCGGAATAATCGACGAACGTCTCGTCGTAGGTCACGTTATCTTCCGTCTTTTCCCGATGAGCCGTTTCGGCTCGATTTGATGCGGGCAGAAAAGGAGCTGCAATGGCAGGAGAACAGCATACAACAAGAAATAATATAAACTGGTTTCCCGGTCACATGGCGCGGACGCGGCGGATAATGAAGGAGAGTCTGCCCCTTGTTGACATCGTTATCGAGGTGCTCGATGCGAGGATACCGCTCAGCTCGCGCAATCCCGAGATAAAAAAGCTGGTCGGCGGCAAGCCGATAATTTCGGTCTTTAACAAGATTTCACTCGCCGACCCCGACATCACCGCGCGCTGGCGCAGGGTGTTTGAGGAAGCGGGCGGCGGCTGTGCGTTTACCGACTGCACGACGGGCGCGGGAATAAAAGAGCTGCCCGTCGCGGTACGCGAGCTGCTGGCGGACAAGCTGGCGCGTTTTGAGGAAAAGGGCATGAGCGGCAGAGCCGTCCGCGCAATGGTGGTCGGCATTCCGAACGTCGGAAAATCCTCGCTCATCAACCGTCTCGCGGGCGCAAAGAAGGCACGCACCGAGGACCGACCGGGCGTAACGCTGAAAAAGCAGTGGATAAAGGCGCAGGGCGGGCTCGACCTGCTCGACATGCCGGGCGTACTGTGGCCCAAGTTTGAGGAGAAGCGGGTCGGCGAAAATCTCGCCCTGACAGGCGCTATCCGCGACGCGATACTCGACACGGAGGAGCTTGCGGTGATACTCTGCAACCGTCTGCGCAATCTCTATCCCGACCTGCTCTGCGCAAGATACAAGCTCGGCGGGCACGAGGAGATAGCGGAGCTGACCGACTATGAACTGTTTCAGCTGATAGGACGCAAGCGCGGTTTTCTTATCTCGGGCGGCGAGGTGAGCGACGAGCGCACCGCGGTCATGCTGCTCGACGAATTCCGCGGTTCAAAGATAGGGCGAATATCGCTCGAGCGCCCCGAGCCCGTAAGAAACCGCAGCTGACACCGTCCAAAATTGCCGACACTGTCCCAACTGCCGACGCTGTTTCAATCAAGTACAGGCTGAATCAAAGGATCGGATAATAATATGTGTGCAAAAAAGAAGGAATACATTCCGCTGACATACGAGCTCGAGGAACGGATGAATCCGAACGGAATGACAGCGGGCTGTGACGAGGCGGGCAGAGGTCCGCTCTGCGGTCCCGTCGTTGCCGCCGCCGTGATACTGCCGCGCGGGCTCGTGCTCGAAGGGCTCGGCGACTCGAAGAAGCTGAGCGAGCAGCAGCGCGAGCGGCTGTACAGCGAGATAATCGAGGCGGCGGTAGCCTACGGTATAGCGCAGGCATCGCCCGAGGAGATAGACCGACTGAACATCCGCGAGGCATCCATGCTCGCGATGAACCGCGCGGTCGAGCAGCTGTCGGTACAGCCCGACGGCGTGCTCGTTGACGGCAACTACGCCCGCGGCTTTGCCGTTCCCGCCGAAACGGTGGTGCACGGCGACGCGCTCTCCCCGTCGATAGCGGCAGCGTCGATACTCGCAAAGGTCACACGTGACCGCATCTGCATCGAGCTCGACAGGCAGTACCCGCAGTACGGCATCGCCGTGCACAAGGGCTACCCGACCGCCGCGCACTATGCTGCGCTGAGCGAGCACGGTCCGTGCCCGTGTCACCGCCGCAGCTTCCGTCTCGAAAAGCGGGAGAAGTCGGGCGGGCGCAAGGGCTCTGCTGCGAAAAAGCAGCCCGCCGTCACGAAAAAATCATGCGACGAAGGTCCGAGAGCAGACGCAGAAACGCACGGCAAGGGATGAGTGCTCCGAAAAAAGCCTGACGCCGTACGGCATCCGATACCCCGAGCACCGCATACTCAAAGCACTCCAAATACCCCGAAAAAGAGGCTCTGCCATGAAGGACAAAGCAGCGGAATTCATCACCCCCGAGGAGCAGGCAAAGCACAAGCGCGCCGTCGGTACGGACGGCGAGGATGCAGCATGCGAGCTGCTTGCGCAGCACGGCTATGAGATAGTCGCACGCAACTACCGCGCGGGTCGGGGGGAGATAGACATCATCGCGCGCAGTGAGCGGCACATCGTGTTCATCGAGGTCAAGACGCGCACAGCGGGCGCGCTCATTCAGGGCGCGGCTGCGGTCGACCGCAGCAAGCGGCGCAGCATCATCACCTGCGCAAAGCACTACCTCGCGACCCATCCCGTCGACCTTTATCCGCGCTTTGACGTGACCGAGGTGTATACACGGGACGGGAACATCATAGAAATTAACCATATAGAAAACGCCTTTGACGGGCGCGGCAGACCGACGGTCTGAGCTCGGATTTCTCCGACGCGACGATCCGTCTAAGCCGACACGATACGTCACCGCCGTGATATGTCACTGCAAGCACGATACGTCGCCGCCGCTGCAATATGTCACTGCAAACACGGTACGTTGCCGTTGCGGCGACATGTCACCGCCGCCGCAACGCATCACCGCCGCCCGATAAACCCCATAGCGACATGCTGTCAAGCATTTATACCAAAAGCCGCAAGGAATTTATGCTAATATAGTGTCCGAAAAGAGGTAACGCAGTATGGAAAAGCTGTCCTATTTCGATCTGCACGCAGATACCCTGACCACCCTGCTCCGCAGCGACGGAACGCTCGAGCGAAACACGCTTCAGGCAAGCATCTCGGGCGGCAGCTGCTTTGAGAGCTATTCGCAGGTCTGGGCGATATTCACCGAGCCGGGTGTCGGCTACGCCGCATCATGGGAGCATCTGCGCGCCGCGCTCTCGCACAGCGCGCGGTATCTGACGCCGCAGAGCGGCGACCCCGACACAAGCCGCCCCGCCGACCCGAGCACACTGCCGTCGGGCGGCACGCGAAGCTACACACCGTATCTCTCCGTAGAGAATGCGACGATGGTCGGGCGCGAGACAATGGAGGGAGATACCGAATATCTCGCCCGCTGCGGTGTGCGGCTCGTAGCGCCCGTATGGAGCGGCGAAAACGCGCTCGGCGGCGCGCATAATACCCATGCGGGGCTGACGAAGCTCGGCGAGGCGTTCATACGCGAGCTGATGCGGCGCGGTATGGTGCCCGATGTTTCGCATTGCTCGCACGAGAGCACGGCGCAGATAATAACGGCGGCGGAGCAGGCACACAGCCCCGCAGTTGCATCGCACTCCTGCTCGGCGGCGCTGTGCGGCGCGGGCAGGAACCTCACGGACGATGAATTTTCCGCGCTCGTGCGAATCGGCGGCATCGTCGGCGTAAGCCTGTATCCCCCGCATCTCGACGACAGCGGTCACGCGGACGCGGGACGCGCGGCGGACCATATAATGCATTATCTCTCGCTCGGCGGTGAGCGCGCCGTATGCCTCGGCTGCGACCTCGACGGAATAGAATCAACTCCCGACGGCATAAGCGGCATACGCGACCTGCCGCGTCTCGCGGATATCCTCGTCTCGCGCGGCATAGCCGCACAGACGGTAGAGCGGGTCTTTTACCGCAACGCGCAGGACTTCTTCGACCGCTGCGGACTTAAGCCGCTCGGTGCGCATGAGCTGCGCTGCGCGGCAACGACATTGCCGCCGTCGCTCGGCAGCCTGATATAAGCAGCGGCGCAATTGCGGCACATCCGAGCCTCACGGCTCCGATATATATAAATCCTCATCATATCAGTATACAGCAAAGGAAAAGAAAAACCATGATGTACATCAGCACAAGAGGCGGCGACGAGAGAGTTTCGTCCGCACAGGCAATCGCACAGGGCATAGCAAAGAACGGCGGACTTTTCGTCCCCGAGGAGCTGCCCGAAATAACCGAGGCGGAGATAACAAAGCTCATCGGCATGAGCTATCCCGAGCGGGCGGCATACGTCCTCTCAAAGTTCCTCACCGACTATACCGAGCAGGAGCTGCTCGGCTACGCAGAGCGCGCATACAGCGCGGAGCGCTTCCCCGGAGAGGGCGGCGCGGCACCCGTGCATACGCTCAGCGATAAGATATCGGTGCTCGAGCTCTTTCACGGTCCTACCTGCGCCTTTAAGGACATGGCACTCCAGATAATGCCGCATCTGCTCTCGGGCGCGCTTGAAAAGACGGGCGCGAAGGGCGATGCATTCATCCTGACCGCCACATCGGGCGATACGGGAAAGGCAGCACTCGACGGCTATCACGACGTTCCGCGCGTGCGCATCATGGTGTTCTACCCCGTGTACGGCGTCAGCCGCGTGCAGAAGCTGCAGATGTCGACGCAGGTGGGCGAGAACGTAATGGTCTGCCCCGTCAAGGGTAACTTCGACGATACGCAGACAGGCGTAAAGCGAATCTTCACCGACCCCGAAGCAAATAAGTACCTTGCCGAGCGCGGATACTTCTTTTCGAGCGCAAACTCCATCAACTGGGGGCGTCTCGCACCGCAGATAGTCTACTATGTATCGGCATACTGCGATATGGTCGCATCGGGCAGACTTAAGCTCGGCGAGCAGCTTGATGTTTCGGTGCCTACCGGTAACTTCGGCGATATCTTTGCCGCATATATAGCAAAGCGCTGCGGACTGCCGCTCGGCAGACTCGTCTGCGCCTCGAATAAGAACCGCATCCTCACCGACTTCCTCGCAACGGGCACATATGACCGTAACCGCGATTTCTATACCACCATGTCGCCGTCGATGGATATCCTCATCTCGTCCAACCTCGAGCGCCTGCTCTGGTTCATCGCGGGCGCAGACGCTACGCGCGGCTTTATGGAGAACCTTACAAGCGGCGGCTGCTATACCGTTCCCGCCGATATCCTCGCCGCCGCACGCCGCGATTTCTACGGCGCAAGCTGCAACGAGGAGCAGACTGCGGAGTGCATCCGCAGCACCTACGAGAAGTACGGCTACCTCATCGACCCGCATACCGCAGTCGGTCTGTACTGCGCCGAGACGTATATCGACGGGGAGAAGCCGCAGAATAAGCTGCTCTGCGTCTCGACCGCAAGTCCGTATAAGTTCGCCTCGAACGTCTACCCTGCACTGACGGGCAAGAAGCTCGACGACGAATTTGAGTGCATCGACGAGACCGCACGTCTTACAGGCGTAACGCCGCCCGCACCGCTGTCCGAGCTGCGCTCTAAAACGGTCCGTTTCGACCCCGATAAGTATTCCATGCCCGAGGATATGCTCGACTGCGTTAAACGCTTCGCCGATAAGTAATACTTTAGGCGTATGCCGCTGAGTAATACTTTAAGTACCTCACTGCCGAGTAATACTTCAAGCGCTTCAACGCCGAGAAATAAAAGGACTCCGGGGTCGGCTGCTGCCTTCCCCGGGGTCCCGCCGTTGTATATATCGGAACGAATCGTCTTTCGTTGGTTTGACTTTGCAGCGGTTTGACTTTGCCATAGTTCGGCTTTGCCATGGTTCGGCTTTGCCATGGTTCGGCTTTTCGTCGGTACACGCTCTGCGAGCGTGAAAAACCTCGCCAGCGGCAGCGCGGTACACACTAAAGCCCCGCAGCAAACCAAAAGGCTTTTCAGAGGTTTTACGAAAACCTCGCCGCCCTCCGTTAGATTCCCTTCTGCTTAAAAGTCGCGCAGACCGTATCCGTACACGACGACGCATACCCCGGTCCTACCGCGATCTTACCCGCGGTGCAGTCGCACTCACCCTCGTGATAAACGCAATTCTTGACATCGCAGCATACACCCTTGATGTGGTCGCAGCCGCACGAATTACCGTTGTGATCTTTCATTATAAAAGTACCTTCACTTTCCCGCCGCACGGGGCAGAGAGCCGAGGCGGCAAAAATTTTGAGGCTTTTTCAGCCGACGGTAGTTTGCGCAGCACGCGGTTCGATTATTCGCTCGGGACACATTTTAATTAAAATCCGACACCGCATAACGCGCCGATAAAATACAGCCGAGCCTCCGCGCCGAAAATTCATTATCTTTAATACGCAAATCTCTGCATTCTACCCGACACAAGCACCGCGCGTTTGCGCGATATCATCCGATATCATCCTATCACCCGATATTATCCGATATCAACCTAAAAAGGAGGTCCCCGAATGTCGCTTTTTGCCCTGTCCGACACGCATCTGTCGCTGTCGACCGATAAACCGATGGACATATTCGGTTCCCGCTGGCAGCAGCACGATAAAAGAATAAGCGAGGCATGGACGGAGACGGTCGGCGACGGCGATACCGTCGTTATCGCGGGCGATATATCGTGGGCGATGTCGATGGACGATGCCCTGACCGATCTTGCTTATCTCGACCGACTCCCGGGGCGAAAGCTCATCGGTCGCGGAAATCACGACTACTGGTGGGGCACCGTAAATAAGATGAAGAAATTCTTCGTTGAGCAGCACGGTCTGTCCACCCTGGAATTTCTCTATAATAATGCCTTTGAGGTCGGGGAGTTCATCGTCTGCGGCTCACGCGGCTGGTGGGGCGGCGAGGGGCTGTGCCCGAGCGGCGTCGACTACGGAAAGATAGTTGCACGCGAAGCGCTGCGGGTCGGGCTGAGTCTCGACGCGGGTGAGCGTCTGCGCGCGGCGGCACACGAGCGCGGAGAGGAGCGCGAGCTGCTTGTCTTTCTCCATTTTCCGCCGGCATTCCGCGACTACCGCTGTGAGGAGATAATCTCGGTGCTGCGGCAGCACGGCGTAAAACGCTGCTTCTACGGTCATATCCATAACAGCTACGACACCCCCCCTGCGTTCGGGGAAGGCGGAATAGAATACTCAATTACCTCCGCCGATTATCTCAAATTCCGTCCCCTGCTCATCGAAAAATGCGCCGCAGCACCCGAAAAAAGCATATTTCCGCCCTGTGAGGGCGAAATCAGGTAATAATTTTCAGCCTATCTATTGACTTTACGGTCAAAAGCGGCTAAAATAGAAACGATAATGATTTACTATCGATAAATATGTTCTCATCGGAGGAAACAAAAAAACATGGGATTCAAGAAAGTAACAAAGGTCGACAACGGTAAGGTTGAGATCGAATTTTCCATCGACAAGGCAAAGTTTGATGCCGAGCTCGCTAAGGTGTTCAAGAAGAGAGCTGCCCGCATGGCAGTTCCCGGCTTCCGTAAGGGTAAGGCTCCCCGCAGCATAATCGAAAAGATGTACGGCAAGGGCGTATTCTATGAGGATGCCATCAATAACCTTCTGCCCGAGGCATATGAGGAGGCAGCAAAGGAATCCGCTGCCGAGCTCGTCAGCCGCCCCGAGTTCGAGATTGTTTCGGTAGGCGACGGCGATGTTGAGCTCAAGGCTACCGCATTCGTAAAGCCCGAGGTTGAGGTTAAGGATTATAAGGGCATCAAGGCAGATAAGGTCGTCACCCCCGTCACCGACGAGATGGTCGACGCTGAGATTCAGCGCGTAAGAGAGAGGAACGCACGTCTTGTAGACGTTACCGACCGCGCAGCAGAAATGGGCGACACCGTTAAGATTGACTTTGACGGCTATGTTGACGATAAACAGTTCGACGGCGGCAAGGGCGAGGATTATTCGCTCAAGCTCGGCTCCGGCACGTTCATCCCCGGCTTCGAGGAGCAGATCGTCGGTCACAGCATCGGCGATGAGTTCGACGTAAACGTAACCTTCCCCGAGGATTACGGTCACGCAGAGCTCGCAGGTAAGCCCGCTGTATTCAAGTGCAAGCTCCATGCCATCCAGCTCACCGAGCTCCCCGAGCTCGACGACGACTTTGCAGTCGACGTATCCGAGTTCAATACCCTTGACGAGTACAGGGCTGACGTTCGCAAGAAGCTCGAGCAGAAATACGAGAACAGCGCAGACAACGCTCTTGAGGGCAAGCTCATCGACGGCATGCTCGAGAACTTCAGCGCCGAGGTACCTGAGTGCATGATAGACGACGAGGTAGAGAACATCGTCCGCGAGCGCGACTATCAGCTCCGCAGCCAGGGTCTCGACCTTGCTACATATCTCAAGTACATGAACGCATCGCTCGACGATATGCGCGCACAGCTCCGCCCGATGGGTGAGCGTCAGGTCAAGACCAGACTCGCACTTGAGAAGATCGCTCTGCTCGAGAAGCTTGAGGCTACCACAGACGACATCGAGGCAGAGTACAAGAAGCTCGCAGAGCAGTACTCGATGGAGATAGAGAAGGTCAAGGAAGCACTCTCCGCAGATAACCTTACCTCAGACATCGTTCTGCGTAAGGCTATCGACTTCGTAAAGGCTCACGCCGCAATCACCGAAAAGACCGCAGATGAGGCTGAGGCAGAGGCAAAGAAGCCCGCTAAGAAGGCTCCCGCTAAGAAGTCGACCAAGACCGCAGCCAAGAAGGAAAAGGCTGAGGGCGAGGCTGAGACCGAGGAAGCTCCTAAGCCTAAGAGAACCAGAAAGACCAAGGCAGAGAAGGAAGCAGAGGCTGCTGCCGAGGCAAAGAACGAAGAGAATAAGTAATCGGGGAAATGCAGCGCGGACGGCGGACGGTCGGTTTTACAGCCGATGAATATTCCGCCCGGGTCGTGTCTACAATTCTATAAGAGCCCGAGCACATAAAAAATATGTATCCGAGAGCACAGTGAGATGCGGGCAACGTTTTCTCGCTGTGCTCTTATGTCCCGAAGCGACGCTTCGGCACGGTATATGTAAGGTATAATGAAAGGAAAAACCATTATGGCACTTGTACCAACCGTAATCGAACAGACCGGCAGAGGCGAGAGAGCATATGATATCTACTCCCGCCTGCTCAACGACCGTATCGTATTCCTCGCAGACGAGGTAAACGACGTCACCGCATCGCTGGTAGTAGCGCAGCTGCTCTTTCTTGAGGCGCAGGACCCCGATAAGGACATCAGCCTCTACATCAACAGCCCCGGCGGCTCGGTCAGCGCAGGTCTTGCAATATACGACACCATGAACTATATCAAATGCGACGTTTCCACCATCTGCATCGGCATGGCGGCGAGTATGGGCGCGTTCCTGCTCTCCTCCGGCGCAAAGGGTAAGCGGTTTGCACTGCCTAACAGCGAGATAATGATACATCAGCCGCTCGGCGGAATGCAGGGTCAGGCATCGGATATCAAGATCCACGCCGACCACATCCTCCATACGCGCGAGCGCCTGAACAGCATCCTTGCAAGCAACACGGGAAAGCCGCTTAAGATCATCGAGCGCGATACCGAGCGCGATAACTTCATGACCGCAGCAGAGGCTGCCGAGTACGGTCTCATCGACAAGGTATACGAGAAGCGCGCGTAAGGTGTACGCCTGACAGAAAGGACACATTTTTCAGATGGCAAATAACAGAAACAGCGGCGGAGACCGCCCTACCTGTTCGTTCTGCGGCAGAGACGAGAATCATGTCAGCTTCATGATACCCTCGCCTACCGGGCTGCTTATCTGCGACCACTGCATTGATATATGCAACGAGATAATCGACGAACAGCTCGGCGGAGACCGCCGCACCCACGCGGCATCGGCAGCCGACGAGACGCAGCCGCTTACCTTCGAGACGCTTCCCCGCCCCGCGGAGATAAAGGCGTCGCTCGATGAGTACGTCATCGGTCAGGATAAGGCAAAGAAGGTGCTCTCGGTCGCGGTGTATAATCACTATAAGAGGATACTCCAGCTGCCGAAGCAGACGGGTAAGGGAAAGAAGAAATCCGAGCCCGAGCAGAAGCCCGATGTAGAGCTGCAGAAGAGCAACGTTCTGCTGCTCGGACCGACGGGCGTCGGTAAGACCTATCTCGCTCAAACGCTCGCAAAGACGCTGCGCGTGCCCTTCGCCATTGCCGACGCGACCACCCTCACCGAGGCAGGCTACGTCGGAGAGGATGTCGAGAATATACTTCTGCGCCTTATTCAGGCGGCGGATTTCGACATCGAACGAGCGGAGCGCGGAATAATCTATATCGACGAAATAGATAAGATATCCCGCCGCAGCGAAAATCGCTCCATCACCCGCGACGTTTCGGGCGAGGGTGTTCAGCAGGCGCTGCTCAAGATACTTGAGGGTACGGTTTCAAACGTTCCCCCGCAGGGCGGAAGAAAGCACCCGAATCAGGAGTTCATTCAGATAAATACCGAGAATATCCTCTTTATCTGCGGCGGCTCGTTCGACGGCATATCCGAGCAGGTCGAGACAAGACGCGGTAAGCAGACGATGGGATTTTCGGGCGAGGTGCGCTCTAAGACCGAAAAGAACCTCTCGGATATCTACGCGGATATCACCCCGCACGATATCGTTAAATACGGGCTCATACCCGAGCTCGTCGGCAGACTACCCGTGCTCGTAGGTCTCGAGGACCTCGACCGCGCGGCGCTCGTCCGTATACTCCGCGAGCCGAAAAACTCGATAATCAAGCAGTACGAGCGGCTCTTTGAGCTCGACAACTGTAAGGTCGAGTTCACCGACGGAGCACTCAATGCCATCGCAGAGCTCGCTATTGAGCGCGCGACCGGTGCACGCGGACTCCGCGCTATCACCGAGGAGGCTATGATCGACGTTATGTACGATGTCCCGTCCGACCCTACCATCGAAAAGGTCATCATCGACGAGGACGTAATCAAACACAAAAAGAAGCCCGAGATAGTCCATCGCGCATAATATCAAGTCGCGACCGACTGCTCGTCTATCACTCATAGTACCGAAACGCGACCGACTCCCACCGCATAAACGAAGAAAGGATTCCCGCAGAGCATTGCGCTCCGCAGGAGTCCCTTTTTTGATGCTCAGCAGCTTAAAGCTAAAAACTAAAAAGCACTCTGAAATCCCGCTGCATATCCCAGCTTAAACATCGGGTGTACACGCTCTGCGAGCGTGAAAAACTAAAGCGCTGTACGTGCATTCTCCAAATAAGAAATGCGAGGCGTAATGCCCGCCGAGCATTTCGGACGATAACTCGCCTTTGCGCTATCGGCTGAACAGTCAGGGGGAGATACATAAGAGGGGGAACCGGCGCGGCCATATGCTCGCGAATGCGGGCATCCTCAGCGCCGCCCCCTCTTATGCGCGCTTTTCTTTCCGCCGCTTTCTTTT
>OIYS01000360.1_pt1 | contig 33403 bp, 33 predicted proteins | sample 1588271 | NCBI WGS metagenome assembly OIYS01 (sample SAMN03283286) | human gut metagenome | biome: human-associated habitat; material: feces | host: Homo sapiens | place: Peru | collected 2012
TATCATTTATAAATCTTAATGCACAACTTCTGTGCACTTCTTTTTTTAAAATACATTTATTAATAAAATATGAAAATTTGGGAAATAGTATTCTATTTCCTTTTTAAATATGGTAAAATATGTAATATTGAAAGGACTGATAAAATGATATTAAATGGTAGAAAAGCAAGACTTTATAATTATTTAATTGAAATATTAAATCAACATATGGATAATTATAATTATGAGTTTGTTTTAGGAGAGTCTGATAGTAATAAATATTACACTAATGATTTAGAGAATATTGAAGTACATGTAAAGAATTCTAATGATTTAGTAAGTGATGTAGAAGTAATAAGTATTGGATATAATTTACTTAAAAGATTTGGGTTAGAAGAAGTTGAAATACATACAAATAAAAATGAAGAAGTAAATAGTTTGTTAGAAATGCTAGATATTTATTATGTATATGATAGTGATGAAAATACTTTAGGGTGGACTTATGTTAATGAAGATGAAGTAGTCGGAGTAGGATATAAAAAAGATAGTGAAATTGGGTTTAAAATAAATATTGATTTATTATTAGATATATTAATAAAAGATATTAAAGGTAATGCTTTAAATATAAATATTGATGTATGTGTTATTGGAATTAGTGAAGAAGAAAGCTATAATGCTTTAAAAATAGCTCAAGACTTACGAATGAATAATGTTAATACAGTGATAAATGAAAAAGTTGATAGTAAATTTAATATATTGTTGGATGATGAGAATTTAAATAAAGGAATAGTTGTTATAAAAGACAATTATACCAATGAAGAAGTAAAAATAGATGAAGCAGATGTAATTGATTATGTTTTAGGAAATATATAGGGAGATGAAAATTATGGATTTAACAGAAAAAATAATATTAGATTGGATACTTTATAATAATAAAATGACATATACATTTAAAACTAGATGTAAAATCAAAAAGTTTGTTAATGATCATCAAGATATAGCACTAGAAATTGTAGCATATTTATATGCTTTAAAAAGAGATAGTAGTATAATAATTAATGCTGCACATGGACATAATTTTTTAGAAGAGATGGATATATTACATTCTAAAATTAAAAAATATTGTATTGGTAATAAAGTTATAGGTCAAAGTGTAACAGAAAAACTTGAAGAAATAAAAGAAAAGTTTTTAACTGATAATGTAAATAAATATAATCATGAGGATTTAAGTAAGCAAGAAAACTATTTGGAAAATAAGCTTGTTGAAGCATTTAGTAATGCAAATATATATGTAGATCAAAGTAGAGAATATAATGAAGTAATTGATTTGATTAAAAAAAGACCTGATGATGTTTTTGAAGCATTGTTTATTATTAAGTTACAAAGAAAAAATTTAGAAACAATATTGGAAGAAGCAATTAAGAGAAATAGTTTAGATAAAGATTTGGATAGATATTTAGTAGTTGCTAGAGAATCAAAAATGATTTATGGCGAAAAATATGATATGTTAAAAAATGAATTTGCTATATCTTTTACTAGTAAATTAAAAGAAGAAGTAATTGATACAAAAAATTATGAAGAAAAAAAACAAATAAAAGAATGGTTGAATCCTAAAGAATATAGTAATATAGATGGTTTATTAATTAATTGGTGGAAAGTAAATAGTGAATTTAAAGAAGATGATATAGAATATAAAAAAGTTTTAAATATTATACTTGAAGATAGCGATAAATTTTTAAATGCTTTAATGGCTATGTTTACACTTGGAGTAAATATTACAGATACTATTAATATGACTTTAAGGGGAAATGAATTTGAAATTGATGAATTAATTAAATTTTACAATTTAGCAAGTATTAATTTAGGAATAGTTTTTGAAAATAAATATAATAAAGAAGAGTTTATAAAATTATTAAGTGATAGTTTAAAAAGAGAAAGAAGGAAGTAAAATGACAATTAAAGAATTACAAAAAGATAGTGATAAATTTTTAGATAAAGAAATTGAAATAAGTGGATGGATTAGAAATCACAGACCTCAAAAAGAATTTGGTTTTATTGATTTTTCTGATGGTACTAGTTTTAAACATTTACAAGTTGTATATACAAATAAAATAACTGATTTTGATAGTATTGTGAAATTTCATAATGGTGCAAGTATTAAAGTTGTTGGTGATTTTATTAAATCTGAAGGTAGTGGACAAGATTATGAGCTAAAAGCTAAAAGTATTGAATTACTTGGAGATTGTCCTGAAGATTATCCTTTGCAACCTAAAAAACATAGTATGGAATTTTTAAGAAGTATTGCATATTTAAGACCTAGAGCTAATACTTTTCAAGCTGTATTTAGAATAAGAAGTGTAGCTGCATATGCAATTCATAAATATTTTCAAGATAGAAATTATATTTATGTTCATACACCACTTTTAACTACTGCTGATTGTGAAGGTAGTGATCAAATGTTTAAAGTTACTACTTTCGATTTAAATAATTTACCTAAAAAGGATGGTAAAGTTGATTTTAGTAAGGATTTATTTAGTAAACAAACGTTTATTACAGGTTCTGGACAACTTCACGGAGAAACTTTTGCCCTTGCATTTAGCAAAATTTATACATTTGGGCCAACTTTTAGAAGTGAAAATTCAAATACTAAAACTCATGCTAATGAATTTTGGATGATTGAACCAGAAATTGCTTTTGCTGATATTAATGATTTGATGGATATTGAAGAAAATTTCTTAAAATATATTGTTAAGTATGTGCTTGATAATTGTCCAGATGAAATTGATTTTTGTGATAAATTTATTGAAAAAGGATTAAAAGATAAACTTGAAAAAGTAATAAGTAGTGAATTTATTAGAATTGATCATAAAGATGTAATTGATTTACTTAAAAATAGTGGTGAAAAATGGGAATTTGAACCTTCATATGAAGAGGATATTGCTAAAGAACATGAACGTTGGTTAACAAATCATTTTAATGTACCTGTTTTTGTTAAAAATTGGCCAAAAGATATTAAAGCTTATTATATGAAATTAAATGAAGATGGTAAAACTGTTGCTGGTGTAGATTTAGAAGTTCCGGGAGCAGGTGAACTTATTGGTGGATCTCAAAGAGAAGAAAAACTAGACGTTTTATTAAAACGTATGGAAGAACTTGGTGCTGATAAATCTAGTGTAGAATGGTATTTAAATTTAAGAAAATATGGTGGATGTATTCATTCTGGATTTGGTATGGGATTTGAAAGACTTATCATGTATTTAACAGGTATTGAAAATATACGTGATGTTATACCTTATCCAAGAACTCCGGGTTCATGTGAATTTTAGAGGTTTATATGGGAAAAATTATTGCAATAGTTGGTATGTGCGGTAGTGGAAAATCTATAGCAAGTGCAAAATTAGAAGAGTTGGGTTATAAAAAAGTATATTTTGGTGGAGTGACAATGGAAAAGCTTCAAGAAAGTGGTCTTGAAGTAACTCCAGAAAATGAAAAAATGATGAGAGAAAAATTGCGTAGTGATCTTGGAATGGGAGCTTATGCGATAGTTCTTCTTCCAAAAATAAAAGAGTTATCACTAAATAATAATGTGGTTTTAGATGGACTTTATTCTTGGGATGAACTAATGATTTTAAATAAAGAATTTGAATTAACAACAATTGCTGTAGTTGCTGATAAAGATTTAAGATATGAAAGACTTTCAAAAAGAATTGAAAGACCATTTAATAAAACAGAAGCTATTAGAAGAGATATTACTGAAATAGAAAATATAGCTAAAGCTGGACCTATAGCATATGCTGATTATTACATTTTTAATAATGGAACAATTGAGAATTTTCATAATAGACTTGATGAAATATTAAAAGAAATATAGTTAAGGAAGTGTTAATTTTGAATAAATTTACAAAAGAAATGATAGATTCTTATGCTGATAAATTACTTATTGGTTTAAGTAATGATGAGAATAAGATGATTCAAAATGAATTTGATTATTTGGAAAAATCAATGGAAGAAATTGCTAATATAAAGAATATTGAAATGGTTGAAGGTATGTTTTATGCTTTAGATGATTTTTCTTATGAATTAACTAGTGATATTCCACTTGAAAGTGTTTCTACCGATTGTCTTTTAAAAAATTGCGATTCTGTAGAAGATAATTTAGTTAGTGTACCAAAGGTGGTGGGATAATGACAGAACTTTGTATAGAAAAAATTCATGAAGCTTTAAAAAATAATGAAATTACTTGTGATGAATTAATAAATGAAGCTTTAATGAAAGCTCATAAGTTGCAAGATAAATGTAATGCTTTTGTAACTATAATAGATGATGCAACGGGTAATGTCAACGATAATCTTTTAAGTGGTATTCCATATGGTATTAAAGATAATTATTCTACGAAAGGGATTTTATCAACTGGATCTAGTAATACGTTAAAAGATTATGTACCATTTTTCGATGCCACAGCTGTTAGTAACTTGAAAAAAGTAGGTGCTGTTGGTGTTGGTAAAACTGCTTTAGATGAATTTGGTATGGGAGGCACTGGAACAACTGCTCACACGGGAATTATTAAAAATCCTTGGGATACTAAAAGAATTTGTGGAGGATCTTCGGCTGGTTCTGCATGTAGTGTAGCTGCTGGAGTTTATCCATATTCTTTAGGTAGCGATACTGGTGACTCTATTCGTAAACCAGCTGCTTATTGTGGAATTGTTGGATATAAACCTACGTATGGTATGATTTCTAGATACGGTTTGTTTCCATACGCTTCAAGTTTAGATACTTGTGGGGTTTTAACGAGAAATGTTCGTGATGCTGCAATAGTGGTAGATGCCATGAAAGGAATAGATGAAAACGATCTAACTTCTTGGGATTCTAGTGATATACATTTATATCAAGGTTTAAATAAAGATATTAAAAATAAAAAGTTATTTTATATTAAAGAAATAGTTAATATTGAAAATTATCCGAATGCAAGTGATACTTTAAAGAAACATTTAGAAAATTTTAAAAATACTTTAAAAATAGTTGAATCTCTTGGGGCTACCGTGGAGGAAATATCAATTGATAAAGAACTTCTTAAAACTATATCTGCCGTTTATATGTGTATTTCTTGTGCAGAAGCTACGAGTAATATGTCGAATTTGACGGGATTAGTATTCGGACCTCGTGGTAATGGAGATAATGTTATGGATATGATAAAAGACTATCGTACTAAAGGATTTTCACCATTAATTAAAAGAAGGTTTGTTATTGGATCATATGTGTTGCAAAAAGAAAATCAAGAAAGATATTTCTTAAATGCCACAAGAGTTAGGAGACTCATTGTTGATAAATTTAAAAATTTATTTAAAGAATATGATGCGTTTATTTTACCTGTTGGAAGTGGTATTGCTCCTTGTATTGAAGATGTTAATGAACTTGCCAAAAGTAGTGAATTGTCAATTTTAGAGAATCATTTAGTAATTGGAAATTTTGGCGGTTTTCCATCTATCACAATACCAAATGGTTTTATAAATAATATGCCAGTTGGTGTTAATATTACAGGCAATTGCTATAAAGATAGTGATGTTTTAAATATTGCATATGCTTTAGAAGATAAGATGAATTATAAAGATATGATTGCGAGGGATAGCCATGAGTAATTATAAAGCTGTAATTGGACTAGAAATGCACTGTGAAATGTTAAGTAATGCTAAAGTTTTTTCGAGAGCTAAAAATGAATATAGTGATATTCCAAATATAAATGTTAGAGAACTTGATATGGGCTTTCCTGGAACATTGCCAGTTTTAAATAAAGAGGTTGTAAAAAAATCTATACTAGCTGCTTTAGTTCTTAATTGTGAAATTCCTGAATATATGTATTTTGATCGTAAAAATTATTATTATCCTGATTTACCTAAAGGATATCAAATTACTCAAACACATAGTCCAGTTGGAATAAATGGATCAATCAAAATTAATTGTGGAGATTATGAAAAAGAAATTTTAATTCATGATATACATTTAGAAGAAGATTCTGCTTCAATGGATCATTTTAGTGATGTTTCATTAATAAATTATAATAGGTCTGGAGTACCTCTTTTGGAACTTGTTACTGAACCATGTTTATCAAATGCTGATGAAGCTATAGCGTTTTTAGAAGAAATAAGAAGAATATATCAATATACAAATATATCTTTAGCTGATACTAAAAAAGGGCAAATTAGATGCGATGTCAATGTTTCTATAATGGATTTTGATGCTACAGAACTAGGTACAAAAGTTGAAGTTAAGAATGTTAATTCTTTTAGTAATGTTTATGATACTATTAATTATGAAATTGAAAGACAAAGTAAATTAAAAGATGAAGGAAGATATGATGAGGTAGTTCAAGAAACTAGAAGATTTGATGAAGAATCTGGAACCACAGTTAGAATGCGTAGTAAGGCAGATGCAGTTGATTATAAGTATTTTGTTGAACCAAATATTCCTAAATATAAAATTAATAAAGAAGTTGTTGATGAAATTAGAAAAAATATTCCTGAACTTCCTAGTGAAAGAAAAAGAAAGTATATTAAAGAATATGGCTTAAGTGAATATGATGCAAATATTATTATAAAAAATAAAGAATATGCTGATTATTTTGAAGAATGTATCAAATTAGGTATGGATAAAAAGGTTGCTGTTAATTATTTAATAGTTAATATTATTGCATATTTAAATAGAGAATTTATTACTTTAAATGAATTTTATTTAAAACCCGAATTGTTAAATCAAATTATTAAAGAATTACAAAATGGAAATATATCTAGTAAACAAGCTAAAGAAATTTTTAATAAATCTTTAGAGGAAAAACGTGAACCAAAAGAATTTATTTCTAAAGATAATGCTCAAATATCTGATAGTAATGAACTTGATAATATTATAAATAATATATTAGAGAATAATCCTTCACAAGTTGAAGATTATAAAAATGGTAAAACTAATCTTTTTGATTATTTTGTTGGTCAAGTAATGAAAGAAACTAGAGGTAAAGCTAATCCTGTTTTAACTAAAGAATTGTTGAAAAATAAGTTAGAAGAAAAAAATTGAAGTAAAATGCTTTTACTTCTTTTTATTTTTTGATATAATGTTATAAATGGTAAGGGAAGTGTGATATATGTTTGGAAGAATTATATATATAGGTGAATCTGAAGCTCATGTTGAAAATTTGATTAAAGGTACTATGCAATCAGATTTAATGAACCTTAATGTTATATTTGAAGAAAATAATCAAAGAATACTTGGAGAAGTACAAGAATTGAATAGTGATATAATAAAGATTAGGTTTCTTGGAGAATATATTAATGGTAGGTATGTAAATGGGGTTTTAAGAAAACCGCTTTTAACATCTAAAATAAGGATGATTAATAAAGAAGAGTTGACAGAACTCGTTGGGACTTATAACGAATCAAGTTTTATTCTGGGAGAAAGTGCTATATATAAAGGCTTTAACATAAATCCGAATATAAATAGTTTGTTTTCAAATCATTTAGCTATATTTGGAAACAGTGGATCCGGTAAATCATGTGGAGTTGCTAGAATTGTACAAAACATTTTTTCATCAAAGTATCAAGTTCAATATAATGCTAATATTTTTATATTTGATGCTTTTGGAGAATATAAAAATGCTTTTGGAAAATTAAATGAAATTAATGATAACTATTCGTATAAATTTATAAGTACAAATCCTAGAGATGAGTCAGATATTTTATTACAATTACCAGTTAGTTTACTTACTTTAGATGATATGGCTTTATTATTACAAGCTTCAAATCATGCTCAACTTCCAATTATTGAAAATACAATTAAACTAGCGAAGATTTTTGCAACTGATAGTGAAGAAGCTAGAGCGTATAAAAATCATTTAATTGCTAAAGCTTTACTTGCGGTTTTATTTAGTAATGAGACTGTTTCAAGTAAAAAGAATGAAATATTTACTATAATTGAAGTTTGTAATACACCAGAATTTAATTTTGATTCTGTTATTCCTGGACTTGGATATACTAGAACATTTAGTGAATGCTTTGAGATTGACTCGAATGGTAATTTTGGTGAATCAGTTTTAATTACTAATTATATATTAGGTAAGATAAATGATGAACTTGATAGTATAAAAGCTCCGAAGGAAGCAAGTTATAATTTAAAAGATTTTGCAAAAGCTATGGAATTTACTTTGATTAGTGAAGGATTTCAACATAATCAAAATTTACATGATGATGCTGTAATATTACGTGTTAGATTAAATACTATAATAAATAGTAAACTTGGAGGATATTTTTCTGGAAAATATATACCAATTAATGAGTTCATAGAGTCTTTACTTAATAATAATGGTAAAAAAGCTCAAATTGTTAATATAAATTTGGAAGATATTGATGATATATATGCAAAGGTTTTTGTTAAAGTTTATTCTAGATTAATTTTTGATTTTTGTAAAGCTAGTGAAAAAAGAGCTACAAGACCATTTCATTTATTTTTAGAAGAAGCCCATAGATATATTCAAAAAGATAATGATACTTTCTTACTTGGTTATAATATTTTTGATAGAATTGCTAAAGAAGGTCGTAAATACGGAGTTATTCTTGATATTATAAGTCAAAGACCTGTTGAAATAAGTGATACTGTAATTGCTCAATGTAACAATTTCCTTATTTTTAAAATGACTCACCCTTTAGATATTAAGTATATTGGAGAAATGCTTCCAAATATTAGTCAAGATATTTTGGATAAACAAAAAGTTTTACAACCTGGTACTTGTGTTTGTTTTGGTGGAGCTTTTAAAATTCCGATGATTGTTAAGATGGAAATGCCAAATCCGATGCCTTATAGTAGTAACTGTGATGTGTCTGGTTGTTGGAAGATGGAAGATAATGCACCAGTTTATGAGGCTCCGATAAAAAATGAAATTAAAACTAGTGCTGATGAAAATATAAAAGATAATACATCAGATATTGATAATCTGAATATTAATATAGGAAATTGGAATAATAATGATACTGAATATTTTGTATAAATAATGAAAAATAGTACATATTAATTGTGCTATTTTGTTGCTTTAAAGTATCAAAATTTGCTTTTTTGAGTAATTTATGATATAATAGATAGCGTATTATTTAAAGGAGAGTATTTAAATATATGAAAAATTATATAAAAACCAATAAAAATAAAATCTTTATTTATATTGGTATAATGATCGGAGTAATAATTTTATTAATGCCTGATCATAGTGAACATCTTGAACTAGAACATGAAGCATCTACGGTTGCACCCCAGATGATGAAAGAATTATCTTTAGAAGATAAAATAAATAGAGTTTTAAGTATTAATGAAGATACTATATCATTTGCTGCTTTAACTTTTCAAATTGATAAAAACTTATTACTTAATAAGCTAAAAGAAAACTATGATGTTTTAAATTTTTTAGATAACAATGAGAATTTTGATAGAATTCTTTATGGCTATTTGATTAATTTGGAAGGGGAAGAAAAAGAATTATTTGGTAATGAAAAAAATACTGATAATCAAAATAAAGAATATATTGTTAATCTAATAAAATATTTTACAAGTATTTATTCAGACGTTGATTTTAAAACAGCAGCTGGTATTGCTAATGTTGAATCTGGTTATGTATCTGAAAGAATGTTAAAGAAAAATAATATATTTGGGGGACTTTATAATGGTAGACTAATTGATTATAAAAGCATTGAATATGGTACGCTTAAATACATTATATTGTTAAATGACGGATATTATAATAAAGGTCTTAATACTGTTGAATTAATTGGTAGAGTGTATAATCCTACAAAAAATGATGATGGTATTAAGATAGCTAAACCAGCTTGGGTAAATAATGTAGTAAGTGCTATGGAACAATTTAATGATGTAGCTGAAGTTGACGCAAGTATGTTAATTTATGCAAAAAATAGTTAGAAGAGCTTGGCAAGGCTATTGATATTTGATATAATTAAAATACCTAAAGGATAATGTCTATGTCTATATAAAACCGACTAGATAGATGATAAGGGAATCTAATTGAATTATGGTGTAGAAGACTTAACCATTAAGTGAGTAAGGATCCTAAAGTAATTCATGTGATGCCCACCTCGCGGAGAGCGGGTTTTTATCAATGCAAGACACCTTTGGGTTTTATTATGGAGGAAATTATGTTTGATAGATTAGAAAGATTGATAGGAACTGAAAATATAAATAAAGTTAAAAATGCAAGCGTTTTAATTGTAGGTGTTGGTGGAGTTGGTGGTACGGCTTTTGAAGCATTGGTAAGATGTGGAGTAGGTCATATTACCATAATAGATAAAGATGTATTTGATGTGAGTAATTTAAATAGACAAATATTAAGCATTCAAGAGAATATTGGTTTATCTAAAGTTGATTCTGCAGTTTTGAGAGCTAAAAGTATTAATCCAGATATTGATGTTGTTGGGTTAAATATGTATTTAAATAGTGAAAACATAAATAATTTAAAAAAATATGATTTTATTTTAGATGCTTGTGATGATGTTTTGGCTAAACTATTATTAATGGAATATGCTAGTAATAATAATATTCAAATTATTTCAGCAATGGGAACTGGTAAAAGACTTAATCCAAGTAATGTAATTATTACCAGACTTGATAAAACTGAAAATGATCCATTGGCTAAAAAAATTAGATATGAGGCAAGAAGAAAGGGTTTATCTTTAAAAATACCTGTTGTTTGTTCAAAAGAAGTGGCTTTAAATAATGATAGAGTAGTAGCTTCAAGTATTTTTGTTCCTTCGACAGCTGGGTTGTTAATGGCGTATTTTGTAATTGAAAAAGTAATCAATGACTGATTACTTTTTTGTTATTAAAAATTTGGCAAGAGTATTTGGATCTTCATTATTATATACTATATTATAAATGGTAGTGATTAACTTAATTTCTATACCTTTTTTATGAATCATTTTATATATAATATCTAATGTATTATAGCCTTCGACGGTATTGTTTGTTAAATATTCATTTATTTTTTGAGGGTCTTTAGTACTTCCAATTGTATATCCAAAACTAAAATTTCTACTTTTGGTACTTGTACATGTAAGCATTAAATCTCCGACTCCGGCAAAAGATAGAATTGTTTTAGGTTTTCCTCCGAATAATTTGATTATATCTTTTATATCATGAAGAGATTCATTTATTAGAAAACTTTGAGTTGAATTACTATATCCAAGTCCACTCAATATACCAGATGCAATGGCAATAACGTTTTTTACGGCTCCGCACATTTGAATACCAATCATATCTTTTGAAGGACGTAGTTTTAATGTATCGTTTGATAAAGTATTTAAAACGTATTCTCTTGCTTTTTTACTTGTTGAAGCTAATGCTAATGCCACTGGTTCATTATTTATAATATCAATCGCAAAAGTTGGCCCTGAAATAACGGCGATATTATTTGTTTTTAATGTATTTTTTACAATATTTGATAATAATTCTTCACGTGATTCTTCAATACCTTTAGATGCTATACATATCGGTGTATTTTTATTATAATATGGTTTTATTTTATCTACGGTAATATCAACATATTTACTTGCTGTTATTATATAGATAATGCTTGTATCTTCTACAGCATCTTTTATACTGGTTGTGATACTTATATTTTTAGGTATATCTGTATCAACTATCGAAATTAATTTTTTAGTCTCATTAAATTCTTCTAGTTTTTTCGGATTTTCTGTCCATATTACTATTTTATTATTTTTATTTTTAGCTAGGGCTTTACTTATGGCCAAGCTATAAATTCCTAATCCAATTACACTTATTTTCATTTTTCATTCCTCATTTCTTGATGTAATTTATTTAAACTTGTTTCAATTTTATTATTTTTAGATATATAATATTTTTTACCAATTAAATTTTTAGGCATGTAATTTTGTTTTACCCAATCATTTGGATAATTATGGGGATACAAATAATTTGGGCTATTCGTTTTTATATTATCTGGTACGTTTCCGGTTGATCCTTTTCTTATATCATTTAGTGCTGCATCTAATGCTAAATGAGAACTATTGCTTTTAGGGGATAATGCCATTTCAACTACAATTTCTCCGAGAGGGATTCTAGCTTCCGGGAGTCCAACTAATTCAGCAGCACTTATAGCTGCCATAACTCGTGGGCCGATACCAGGATTAGCTAAACCTATATCCTCATAAGCAATTACACTTAATCTTCGATATATGATATCTAAATCTTCTGCTTCAATTAATCTAGCTAAATAATGTAGAGAAGCATCAACGTCACTACCACGGATTGATTTTTGTAGTGCACTTAAAACATCATAGTGTCCATCTCCATCTTTATCATGAAAAAATACTGGCTTGCTATTTATTTTTTTTAGTTCATCAATTGTAATGTTTTTATCACTAGAGTAATAAGCAACTTCTAATAAATTTAGCGCAAATCGCATGTCACCACTTGATAATGAAGCAATATAAGATATAGCTTCGTCATTAATTTTTATATCTTCAAAGTTATTTAAAGCTTTTTTTAATCCATCTTTTATATCTTCAACCGTAAGTTCATGAAGTTCAAATATTTGACATCTGCTTCTTATAGCGGGATTAATTTTATGATATGGGTTTGATGTTGTAAGTCCAATTAAGATAATTGTTCCATTTTCTATAAATGGTAGTAATAAATCTTGTTTGTCTTTATTCATTCTATGTATTTCATCTATTACTAAAACCATTTCTCCATACATTTTTGCTTCCATAATCGCAGTGTCAAAATCACTTTTATTATTAATCGTGGCGTTTAAAAATTTATAATGTAAATTTAATTCTTCAATTAAAGCATTAGCAATACTAGTTTTTCCTATACCTGGTTTTCCATATAAGATCATTGAAAAAAGTCTCTTGTTTTTTACAAGATTAGTAAGTATTTTGCCATCTCCGATAAGGTGACTTTGTCCAATTATATCATCCAATTTCTTTGGTCTTAATTTATCTGCTAAAATTTCCATAATATCACAACAATAATTATAGCACATTTTCTAAAAATTTGATACAATGTTTATAAGAAATAAGGTGATGATTTTTTGAGAAACATTATTGATAATATTAAAGATAAAGATGTAATAGATTATTTGGAATACTTAAAATATGAAAGAAGAGTTTCTATAAATACAATAGATTCGTATGGAGAAAATTTGCTTTTATTAAGTGATTCAATGAATAAAGATTTAATTAACTTAAAAAAAGAAGAAATTAAAGATTTTTTAACAAAAGTAAATGCAACCCAAAGAACTAAAGCACATTATTTAACAGTTTTTAATTCTTTTTATAAATATTTGGTATTTATGGATAAATTGAAAGATAATCCTTGTGATGGTATTAAAAGTCCCAAGTTGGAAAAGAAATTACCTACATACTTAACTAGTGAAGAGATTGATAAACTTTTAGATATTCGCCTTACAAAACCAATTGACTATAGAAATAAAGCTTTATTGGAGCTTATTTATGCAACTGGAGGTAGAATAAGTGAAATAATATCGCTTGAATTAAATCAAATTGATTTTGATGAGTGTGTAATTAGGGTTACTGGTAAAGGTAAAAAAGATAGAATAATTCCAGTCGGAGATAAAGCTAAATATTCTTTATTAATTTATTTAAATAATTATAGACCTTTTTTAGTTAAAAATGATACGTGCAATTATGTATTTTTAAATAAAAATGGAGAAAAAATTAGTAGACAAGGGGTATTTAAAATATTAAAAGAACTAGCAAACAAAGCTGGAATAAAAAAAGAAATCAGTCCACATACGTTAAGACATTCATTTGCTACAAATCTTCTTAATAATGGTGCTGATTTAAGAGTTATTCAAGAACTTTTAGGACATGAAAATTTAGAAACTACAGAGATTTACTCACATTTACAAAACAAAAAAATAGAGGAAGATTATAGTAATCATCCTCATGCGCATATCTAAAAACTATCTACAGTTTTCGTTACGAGCTTCATTACGTGCATTTGATCTTGCACTAGCTTTACTAGAATTTTTAGCATTTTTTTTGGCTTTGCTTCTTGCGTTTTCTCTATTTTTCATGTACACTTTTACCTCCCACTATTATTATGTAACAAATATTGTTTTTTAATCATATATTTTATGGTAAATTAAGGAAGTGATTTTTATTAAAAATATTGGTATAACCACAAGAATTCTTACTAATGATATCGGTATTCAAATAGAAAAAATACCACATTCTTTAGTAAATAAATTAGAAAAATTAGGGGTAAATATTTTAATTATTCCTAATGTTAAAAATATAGATTTTTATATAAAGTTATGTGATGGCTTTATTATTCCTGGTGGTGAGACATGGAGTTTAGTTGATGTAGAAGTATTAAAACATGCTATGAAATATGATAAACCTTTGCTAGGTATTTGTGCAGGTATGCAATTATTAGCTAATGCAGATAGTTTTTTAGATAATACAATAAAGGTTGGTAATAATAGTCATTACGTTTCAAATAAGGAATATGTTCATGAAATTACTATATATGATGGCATCTTAAAAGATATTCTAAAGAAAAAGAAGATTTTTGTTAATAGTAGGCATCATGATACGGTAATTAGTAAAGATTTCTTTAAAGTAGAAGCTATGTCAGATGATGGTATTATTGAAGCTACAAGTTTAAATGGATATAAATTTATATTCGGAGTTCAATGGCATCCAGAAGATATGAATGATGAAAATCAAGAAAAAATATTTAATTATTTTGTTAATATAATTTGATTTTTATATAAATACATGGTACTATCTAGATAAGGAGATATGATTATGATTGAAAGAACTATCCATGGCTTGAGTTTGTCAGAATTATCTTTTATTATATTTTCAGGCAAGTTTGATAAAGATTTACAAAGAGATGCTGGTCATGAATTACAAAGAAGATTTTCTAAATCTACATTTTCTTTAGAAGCCTTTTTAGAGTATGAGAAAGACACTATTAAAAAAAGAGGTAATTGTATTGATGATTATTTAATTTCCCAGAACGCACGTCTGTATATAAAAAAGAAGTTTTTCAACACGGAAACTTATTATTTAGCGAAAATTTGTTATGTCATAGTGATGGAGAAAATACTTTTTTTGTTAAGGCTTTAAGATATGAATTAAAAAGATTAGAAAATACTAAAAGTCCTTATTTATCTAAAGAAGAAACTTATTTATTGAATTCTGTAATAGAGTCTTTAAAGGAAAGAATAAATAAAAAACAACCTATATGGTATGAAAATTCATTAACTGAATGTACTTTGGATATTATGAATGACTCTTTAATAACCTTATTTCCAGTAATTAGTTATTTATCAGTTTACAACTTTCTTTTGCAGGATTTAGCTAAATTATCATTGCAAAAGAAGGCTATCATGAATTCAATGAAAACTACATCAGTTGATTATTCTATTTTTTATAATGAAGGCATAAAAAGATGCTTAATTAAATAAATAATATGATGGGTGAAATTTATCAAAATTTGCTCTTTTTTATTTCATCTTTCATTTGTTTTTTAATTTTATCTATATCGGTAAAGAAGAAATTAATACCTTTCTTTTTTAATTTTAAAAGTTGTTCAAAGTTTTTTAAAATTTCATTACAAGTTGAACTGATAACTTTAGCTGGTTTACCATTGTTTAAAATATGAACGTGATCAATATATTTTTCTAATGTGGGAAACGCATTTTGAATTAATATAGCTGATTCATTGCCTAAAATATTTCTGATTAGTATAGAATTACATACACCATATTTTTCTATCTTTTTTTTAACTATTTTTTTATATTTTTCTGTTTTACTGCTTATTGGAATAAACCATAGTATATTCTTTTCTTTTATTGTGAAGTAGGTTGGTCGTTTTTTTCCGCGTTCATGATTTGTCATTAAGTTTTCGTCATTTACTATATCAAAAAAATCATCTTTAATATGATATAAATATCCAGTTTGTATTTTCATTATATCATCTCCTCTTATAAATATTTATTCTACCATAAAACAAAAGAAAACTCCATTATATTAATGAAGTTTTCATAATATTTTCGTTCGGGATAATTTATTACTCGCACCACCCGAGAGCGAGAAACATTGTCGACCGGAATAATTTATTACTCGCACCATCCGGGAGCGAGAAACATTTTCTTTTTGAGCACTTTTTAAATGCACCTTTAATATACTACATTTCATAGTAAAAGTCAATTATTTTACTAATATTTACATTATTATTATATGACATTTATTATTATTTATTATCACAAAAGAATTTAATCAAATAAAATAACATATAATTTGGTGGTGATGTTATGGAAATAATTGGGCCTCTTATTATATCTACAATTGCAGGATTATCAACATTAATCGGAGCTATTCCAATATTTTTTAATATAAAAGAAAAGAACTTAAACAAATTTATAAGTTTTTGTCTTTCTTTTTCAATTGCCATAATGATATCTATTAGTATTTTTGATTTGATACCAACTTCTTTTTTTGAAATAGTAAATTTTTATGGAATAGGGAAAACATTTATAATATTGTTAATTGCTTTTATTATTAGTTATATAATCATTACATTTTTGAGCTCTTTAGTTGAAAAGGAAAGTAAAGGTATTGATTTATATAAACTTGGTATTCTAAATATGATAGTTTTGATTCTTCATAATTTACCTGAAGGAATTGCAACATTTTTAAGTAGTTATCATAGCATTAATCTTGGTTTAAGATTATCAATTGCCATTATGCTTCATAACATCCCAGAAGGAATATCCATAGCTGTACCAATATATTATGCAACTGGTAGTAGAAAAAAAGCTATAAAGTCAACTTTAATATCTGGATTATCAGAACCTTTAGGAGCTATTCTAGCTTATATATTTTTAAAAAGATTTGTATCAGAACTAATGATAAGTATAGTTTTAATTGTTGTGGCAGGATTAATGATTACTTTATCAATACAAGAAATGCTTCCTAGAGCGTTAAAATATAAAGAAAATAAATGGATTTATTTAGGACTTGTAATTGGAACAATACTAGTAATTATAAATGTAATTATTAGTTAATATGCTGATTAAGAGTGGGGTGGAGTAATTTTTTCTAAAACTGTTTGTGGAAATTAATGGGACATATTATTATATGATTTATTGTAGTATAAACAAAAAGTTATTTCAAATACAAAAGATATATGATTTATATCAAATAATTAGATCATTTTATTTAAAGAAAAGTCTTAAAAAATAATATTAATATATAATTGTTTTTAAATAGAATTATAATTATTTTTCTGATAATCAGTTAACATAATATATATTATTCTATATATATTAATTATTTCAAAAGACCTTTTTTTAAATTGTTATTTTCTAAAACTCTCTATTTTAAATGCTTTTTGGTATTGTGTTGTAAACGTGTATATATATATAAACAAAACAATAATTATTAATTTATATATTTTTTTTAAAATAAAAATTTAAATTTATATCCTTATTAATATTTTAAATAATGATATAATACGTGTATATAACCTTATATTTATATATAATAAGGATATATACGTATATATGCGTACATGAAAAAGCCCCTACTTCAATAAAAAAAGCGATAGGGGGCTTTAATTTAATTTTTGGTAACAATTTTATTAAATATAATGGATATAATAATCATTAAAATAAAATCTATACATAGTTTGCTTATAATTAAATTAATATTTAAAATATTATATAAAATGTAAATAAAAAAGCACGATAATATTATTCTAAATATTTTTTTTAATAAAAATAATATGTTTTTTTGTATGTAATTATTTTGATATACACTTTTGTAATTTAAAATAATGTGTAATATTATCCCTACTCCTTCTGCAAAAATATTAGCAAATAAAATACCTTCTAAATCATTTGTTGAGTTTCTTAAATAAAATATTAATATAAATATAATTAAACTTATAATATACGGAATAATTGCTTTATATATGTATGGTAAAAGTATTTTTAGATAGGGGAGTATTTTAAAACCACTATCCCCTACTCCATTTTGATTCTTTTTCCATATAGTTTTGATTTTTTTTTCTTTTACTATAAGGTCATTATTTACAATGGATATTAAATAATTATCTTGTTTATTTGCAATTATTTCTTCAAATAATTTGATGTTTATAGCTTTAATATCTGGTAAAACTGCTTTAAAATTAGTGTTAAATAAATTATTAAATACATTATTTATAAATTCTTTTTTTATTTGTTTTGAATCATTTGTACCAAATACAATTGCATCAGTATTTTTTAAAGAATCATTACAACACTTAATAATGTCATCACTTGAGACATTTAAATTATCTAAAAATACTATAGTTTTAATATTTAATTTATTGTTTTTAATAAAGTCAAATATGTTACTTGGATAATTATTTATACCATCAATTATATAATACTTTTCACTATTTAAATTAAAATTAAGCTTGTTACATATTATTATATTAGCAAAAAATTCATTAAATTTATCTAAAGTTTTTTCAGTTTTTATAATATCTTTATTGTATAAATTACATACTAATAATATTTCTTTATTCATTACATCATCACCATTTCTTTTTATTTAAAAAGCACTTTGTCAGTGCTTCTTTTAAATACTTATTTCTGTTCCATCTGTGCAGTAACATGTTCCAGATTCATCATCTATTGAAAATACGTCTCCAGATGGGCACATACTTTTACAAGTATCTTCCATTAAATTATCATCAATATCTGACCAAGAATTTAGTAATCCAGATAAACTATTAAAAATTTCAAAACTACTTGCTTTTGACATAAAGTTTGTCATTATAGTTGCTGTTTCTTCATCTGTTAAATTAGTAATTTCTTTGCCACCAGATAGGGATTTTTTAGTTACTAAATTTTCTCCATATGTGGTATTTGTTTTAAATTCTAATCCCAGATTATATGTGTCGTAGTCAACTGTAACTTTTCCACTTAAATCTTCTTTTTTATTATCAATTGTTGATTTAATATTTCCATTAATTTTAACATTTTCTGAATTTACTTTTAAATCTATATTTGATGTATTTTTATTTTCCGGAGTGATTGTCATGTCAACATTTACTTGATCTGATTTTAATACAAATATTGTTTTTTCTTTTGTTATTTCTAATTTAAGTTGATCTTGATTTTCATTAGTTCCAGAAATTGTAAGATATATTGATTTATTATTACATTCAATTTCCATTGTTTCATTAGCTGTAGTTATTTTATATTTGTCTTTTTCAATGTTTTCGCCCTTAATTACTTCTTCATCTGATTCAATTGTAAAATTTTCTACTTTATTATTTGGAAGTTTAACTTTTACTGTAATTTTTATTGGTTCAACATTGAAACTTGTTGATATTGTATCATTATTTTCTAAATCTTTAAATATATTATTTAACTTTTCATCATTTTTAATTAAACTTTCAAATTTATTAATTACTTTATCTTTGTTTTCATCATTAATTTCATAAGTGTAAGTTGCACTTAAACCATTTATTTTAGTTGTTACAATCGCTTCATTCATGGCTTCAGCATAATATGTAATTAATTTATTAACTGCATATTTCCAGTTATCTGGATTTATTAAATCTTTATATTGATTTAATGTTTCTTTCATTGTTGTAAATGGATTTTCTTCCATATCTGTAGAAAGCAGTTCATTATAAACATCTTTGCTATCTAAATAAACTTTATTGTTTAATAGAGTCATATTAGCATCTAGTTTTCCACTATTTTGCGTTAAACTAATTGCTGTATCAAGATAACTATCTTTAATACTCATTTCTTCTTTTATGTTTATACCAAGATTATTTATACTCTTTAGTTCACTTGATGTTGATGTTAATTTTAAATCCATACTTCCTTTTAGATCATATTTGTCAATATTTGCCAATAAATCATTATTGCTAATATTAGCATTTTCAAAAGCATTATCAATCCATGTTGTAATTTCTTTAGCACTTTTAGTTAAAAAGCTTTCTGCATTAAATGTACTCTTTAAATAAAAGAATCCACCAGCTAATAAGGCTACTACTACAACAATTGCAACTATACCAATTATTAGGCCTTTTTTACTTTTAGGTTCTTTAAAACTGTCATTTTGATTAGTATTAAAGTTTTGACTAGCCATATTAATTGTTGGTTGAGAAATTGTAGTAGAATTATTACTCATAGCATTTTGAATGTTTTGTGATGCTGTATCAATTTCTATTCCAATTTGTTCATTATTGTTTGGATTAAATGATATACCTCCTTCTGGATTATTTTGTGCGTTATTCGTCGTTGGTTGTTCATTTTCAATTTCGTTATTCATTTTTTCTACCTCTCTATTCTAATTCTATTTAATTGTAACATTAATTCTACTAAATGTCAATAAAAATAAAAATTTCCATATGGAAACTTTTATTTCATATATTTTTTGAAGTTTTTAAATTCTGGTGCATCTTCTAAATCAGTTTTTGCTAGATCTTGTAATAACGATTTTTGCTTACGATCTAGTTTTGTCGGAGTTATTATATTTACAACTGCATACATGTTACCTTTGGAAATTGAATTTGGCAATTTTATGCCTTTACCCTTAATCTTTAATTTTGTGTAATTTTGTGTTCCGGCCTTTATCTCTAATATAATATTACCATATAAAGTTGGTATTTCTTTTTTACATCCAAGTGCGGCATCTACAAAAGTTATTGGTACTTCAAGATAAATATCAGCACCATCTCTTTCAAATAGTGGATGTTCTTTAATTTTAAATTCCAAGAAGACATCTCCATTTGGTCCACCATTTATTCCAGCGTTACCTTTACCACTTAATCTTAATTGATATCCTTCATCAACACCTTCTGGAATTGTAACCGTTAAAGTTTTAGCTTTATCTACTACACCTTTACCACGACATACATCGCAAGTGGTTTCATAAGTTTTACCTAATCCTTTACAATCTGGACATGTTTTTTGCGTTTGCATATAACCAAATATGGTTTGGGCTTGTTCTAAAACTTTTCCCGCTCCACCGCATGTACGACATGTATTTTCATTAAATCCACCTTTTCCTTTACAAGAACTACATTCACTAGTTAAGTTAAGTTTTACATCTTTTTCACAACCAAAAGCAGCTTCTTCAAAAGTTAAATTTAACACTACTCTTATATCTTCACCTTTTCTTGCTCTACTACTGGATCTAGAACTTCTACCGAAACCAGATAAACTTGAGAAACCACCGCCAAAAAGATCACCTAAAATGTCTTCTAAATCGATGTCTCCCATATTAAATCCTTGGAATCCGGATGCTCCAGCTCCACCACCATTTTGGAAAGCGGCATGACCAAATTGATCATATTGGCGTCTTTTATTAGGGTCGGATAAAATTGCATAAGCCTCTCCGATTTCTTTAAACTTTTCTTCGGCACCAGGATCTTTATTAATATCTGGGTGGTATTGTTTTGCAAGTTTTCTAAACGCGCTTTTTATTTCTTCATCAGTAGCATTTTTGCTAACCCCTAGTATTTCATAATAATTTTTTTTATTCACTTTTTACTCCTTTCCTGCAATAGTTATATTTTCAAGTAGTAACGATGGAGCAGTTACACTTAAATATTCTTTCGTTAAGTCATTTCCAACTTCACATACATTTTTAAATACTTCAAAAATATTTGTTGATAAAATTATCATATTTAAACCTTTAGTTAATTTTCCATTTTCTACAAGTATACCTTCGGCTTGAACAGATATAACACCTGTTTTTTTATCTACTCCAGCATGGAAACCATAAGCTTCATCAATAATTATACCATTATTAAGTTTTTTTATCATTTCTTCATATGTGGTTGTTCCTGGTTCTATAAATAAATTATTTACTCCATCAGCATTTCCAGTTGGTTCCTTTTTGGTAATGTTTGCATATTCTAAATTATTAAGTTCTTTTACAAAAATACCATTTTTAACTATAGTTTGGTATTTTTTTATAGTTCCTTCACTATCAAAATTTTTATTATTAATTCCATTTTGAGAGTCTTCAATAATACTTATTTTATCACTAAAAATTTGCTTATTAAATTGATTTGTAAAAACTGATTCTTTTAAAAATATATTTTTACTTTGAAACGAATCTGCAAAAGTTGCAAGTATACTAGTTACGACATTGTTAGTCAATAACACCTTATATTTGTTAGTTTTAACAGACTTACTATCTAATTTAATTACAGCGTCATTTAATCTTTTTATTAAGTAATTTTTGAAATTTTGAAAATCATAATCTTTTGTATAATATCCTAAATATAATACTCTGGTTACACCATCTTTTTCTACCGTTATGGTTGATCCATAAACATTAAAGTAATTATCTTCATTCATATTACAATTATTATTTGTAATTTTACTTTCATTTTCATAGTAAGAGTATGCTCCTTCAATATTTTTAATACAAGAATACTCTTTCTTTAATTCATTTAATGATTTTAAATCTCTTTTTACTTCATCAAAATCTACTGGCTTTTTCTTTTTTTCTTTTTTACTAAATTTGCCATGACATAAAGTGTTTTTATTTTTATTATCTTGAATAGAAAATATAGATTCTAAAGAATTTAATAATTCTTCTGTATTTTTTAAGCTTTCAGCTATTATTTGAATACATTTTTCTTCTTTTATCGCTTTAATTTTAAATCTAGTTACATCTGATATTTGAAATAATTTAATGGTATCATTTAAAGAGTTTATATCTGTGCATTTATTTCTTGTCTCAAATATTTCAATGTCTATATTTCTTTTTTTAGCTTCTTTAATTAATTTATTCTTCACTTTTTTCACCTCCGACAAGAATTTTGCTAACTCTGATACGTGGCATTCCAACATTTACTGGAACATTTCCACTGATAGAGCCGCACATTCCTTGACCAAGCTCTAGATTGTCACCGACCATATCTACATTACTTAAAATATCTTTACAGTTACCAATTAAACTGGCTGACTTGACACATTCAGCTAATTTTCCATCACGGATCATGTAAGCTAAATCGCAAGCAAAGTTAAAGTCTCCGGTTTCTGGTGACACACTTCCACCACCCATTTTTTTTGCATATAGGCCTAATTTTATATCTTTTATCATATCATCAAAGGAATCAGTTCCGTTTTTTAGATAAGTATTATTCATTCTTGATGTCGGAGCATAAAGATAACTTTCTCTTCTACTGCTTCCGGTTGGTTCCATTTTCATTTTACGATTATTTATTTCATCAATTAGGAAGCCCGTTAATATACCATTAGTAATCAAATGATTTACTTTTGTTTGACAACCTTCATCATCTATTTTTGTACTTCCCCATTCATTATTTAGGGTTCCGTCATCTATTATACTTACTTTTTCATTTGCTATTTTTTTATTTAGATCATTGCTTAATACTGATAATCCATCAGCAACAGCAGTTGCTTCCATTGCATGACCACAGGCTTCATGAAATATTACTCCACCAAAACCGTTTTCAATAATTACTGGCATTTCAGCCCCTATACAAGGTTTAGCATATAATTTATCTATTCCTTCTTTAATAGTTGTATCTAATTCTTTTTTAAAATCGATTTCATCTAAAAAATCTAGACTTCTCGTTTTACCATGTGAGTAAGTTATGCTACATGATTTATCTTGATCTTTTAATCCGATTGTTATATATATTCTACTTCTTATACGGTCTTCACTTTTATATAATCCATTTTCTCTAGCAATAGTTACTTTTTGAATTACATTTAAAAGTCTGATATTAACTTGGTTAACTCTAGAGTCAGAATTTCTAATGTAGTCATCAAGTTTCTTAAATAAGATTTTCAAATCTTGATCAGAATAATGCGTCTCATTATTTTTTTTGTATTTTTGAAGTCTTTTTAGTTTAATATCAGAAAATTTTACTTTATCTTTAATATTTTTGTTAAGTAAATTTATAATATCAAAAATGTTTTTCTTATCAAATTTATTTGTTGCTGCATAATAAACGTTTGTATTATTTGCTAAACGTAGTCCTAATCCATTTGAAAAATCTATATGATAGCCATCAAGTATTTGATTTACAAAATTGTAAGTTTTTGTTTTTATTTCTTCAACAAATATTTCTGCAAAATCTCCGCCGGTAGATAGCATAGCATTTAGCATACTTTCTAATTTTTCTTTTTTCATTTATTTCTCCTTAAACGGTCAAAAAGAGAGTTAAGACGCTCTCTTTTTTCCTTATTTAATTTTATTTTTCTTCGTATGTGGCATCTTCAACTTTTTCATGGTCACTATCACCACTACTGTTTTCTGTATTATTGGCATTGTCTTTAGCAGCTTGTTCATATACTTTTTGAGCTAAATCCATAGCAACTTTATTTAGTTCTTCAGATGTTTTCTTAATTTCATCAATGTCAGTTCCTTCAAGAGCTTTTTTAGCTTCAGCAAGTTTTTCTTCAGCATTCTTTTTATCATCTTCAGAAATTTTATCACCAAGATCGTTAATTGCTTTTTCAGTTGCAAATACAATACTATCAGCATTATTTCTTACTTCAGCTTCTTCTTTACGCTTTTCATCAGCTTCTTTGTTAGCTTCAGCTTCTTTCATCATCTTATCAATTTCTTCATCACTAAGGTTTGTTGATGAGGTAATTGTAATTGATTGTTCTTTATTTGTACCTAAATCTTTAGCTGTAACATTAACTATACCATTTGCATCGATATCAAATTTAACTTCAATTTGAGGTACTCCACGTCTTGCTGGAGGTAAGTTAGTTAATTGGAAGTTTCCTAGTGTTTTGTTATCGTTAGCCATTGGTCTTTCGCCTTGTAAAACATGGATGTCAACAGCTGGTTGATTATCTACGGCAGTTGAGAATACTTGAGATTTACTTGTTGGAATTGTTGTATTTCTAGGAATTAAAACAGTCATAACATTTCCTAAAGTTTCAATACCAAGTGATAGAGGTGTAACATCTAGTAAAACGATATCATCAACTTCACCAGTTAAAACACCACCTTGGATTGCAGCTCCCATTGCAACTACTTCATCTGGGTTAACACTCTTGTTAGGTTCTTGTCCAAGTTCTTTTTTAACAAGTTCTTGAATGTATGGAATACGGCTTGATCCACCAACTAAAATTACTTTATTAATATCTTTAGCACTCATTTTTGCATCTTTCAAAGCTTTTCTAACTGGTTCAAGTGTTGAATCGAATAAATCGCGACATAAATCTTCAAATTTAGCTTTTGTTAATGTCATATCCATATGAACTGGTCCTTCATCATTTTGAGCGATGAATGGTAGACTTATTTGAGTAGTTGTCATACTTGATAAGTCTTTTTTAGCTTTTTCAGCAGCGTCTTTAATTCTTTGCATTGCCATTGTATCTTTGCTTAAATCAATACCATGATCTTTTTTAAATTCCGAAACTAAATAATCAGTTACACGAGCATCAAAGTCATCTCCACCTAGACGATTATTACCACTTGTTGCTTTAACTTCAAATACGCCATCACCTAGTTCTAGAATAGATACATCGAATGTTCCACCACCTAGGTCATAAACTAAAATAGTTTGTAATTTATCTTGTTTATCAAGTCCATATGCTAGGGCTGCTGCTGTTGGTTCATTTATAATTCTTTCTACTTCAAGTCCGGCAATTTTACCAGCATTTTTAGTGGCTTGACGTTCTGCATCGTTAAAGTATGCTGGAACTGTAATAACAGCTTTAGTTACTTTATCTCCTAAATAACTTTCAGCATCTTTTTTTAATTTAGAAAGAATCTTTGCACTGATTTCCTCTGGTGTATACATTCTTCCATTAGCCTCAACTTTTTCATTTGTTCCCATTTTCCTTTTAATTGAGGAAATTGTATTTTTAACATTTGTTACTGCTTGTCTTTTTGCAGTTTCTCCAACTAGTTCATCGTCACCTTTAAAAGCAACTACTGAAGGAGTTGTACGGTTTCCTTCGGCATTAGGAATAACTTTTGCTTCCCCACCTTCAAGTACCGCTACACAACTATTTGTTGTACCTAAATCTATACCAATAATTTTACTCATAATTTATCATTCCTTTCTTTTTATCGAGTAATTTTATTTTCATTATCTAATCTAAACTTAATTTCATTAACAATTTTAACTATTTCATCATTAATAATAATTTGTTCTTCACTAGATAAATTACTTAAAATTTGATTATAATTACTAGAAAAATCTTCATGACTAATAAGTCCTCTAGTAACTTTTAAAAGTTCCATTAATGAATCAAAATATGCTCTATCAAGTTTCTCTGATGTAAGTCTAGAATGAATATCACTACTTTCTAAATGATACTCACCAAAACTATTAAAAATTAGTGACAAAGCTAGAAAATTATCATTCATTAACTTTTACCATAGCTACTCTTATAACTTTATCATTATAAGTATAGCCTTTTTGCATTACTTCCACAACTACGCCTTCCTCTTCTTCCATAATACTGGTAGTCATAATTGCTTCCATAGTTTTTGGATCAAACTGTTTACCCATTGCTTCAATCTCTTTAACACCAATTGCATTTAAAGTAGATAAAAGTGATGTATATATCATTTTAAATCCAGATAAGAATTTTGAAAGTTCATCAGTTAAGTTATCATCATCAAGAGATATTGCTCTTTCAAAATTATCAATAATTGGTAAAATCTCTTTAATAAGTTTTTCACCATCATATTTATAAATATTAGCTTTTTCTTCATTAAAGCGTCTATTCATATTTTGCATTTCAGCATTTAATCTTAATATTTTATCTGAAAGTGCATTTTTTTCTTCAATTAACTTTTTATTTTCTTCAGCAAACTTTTTAATTTCTTCCATGCATTTTTCATGATGATTATTTTTTTTATCTTTCTTAATTTCTTTTTCATTTACTGAAACTTTTTCTTCTTTTTTAATATCTTCTTTCAAGTTATCACCTACTTTTTCTTCATTTGTTCTAGGACATAATCAAGTAGTCCATATACTTTAGCATAATCCATTCTTTTTGGACCTATTATTGCAATAGAACCTTTTTCACCATTAATATCATAAGTCCTTTTTACAATAGTTGTATTATCATCGACTTGCGATTCATCGCCTATATAAACCTTAATTTCATCACTACCATCAATACTTGTAACTTTCTTAATGAATGATTCATCCTCAAGTTTATATGCAAGTTTTTTAATTGAATCAGGATTATCATATTCAGGTTGCTCTAATACTTTAGCTTTTCCACTTACAGTAACATTTGCATTTTCATCAACAAAATCTGTAAAAGCATTATAAAATATATTATATACTTTTTCATAATTACTTATTTCTTGTGCAATAATTGGCTTTATTTCAAACTCTAAACGCTCTGAAACATCTTTAATTGGTGTTCCAATAAGCATCTTATTAATTATTTCACTAGTTTTAATAAGTTCTTTAACATTTGTACCCTCCGGTAAAACAAATTTTTTATTTTCTACAAGTCCTGTATTTGTACATACTAAAGCAACAATTTTATTTTCATCTATTGGAATAATACTTACTTGTTTAAGCAAATTATCCATGCTACTACTTCCCAAAACTATTGAAGCATAATTTGTTAAATCACTAATTATCTCCATACACTTAGTTATTGCATCAGATAATACTAAATCTTGATTTTTAACTACTCTCTGAAGTTTTAACATTTCGCTACCATTGAGTTTTTCAGGTTCCATTAAGTTTTCAACATAATATCGATAACCTTTTTCTGAGGGTATTCTTCCTGAGGATATATGATTTTTTTCAATATAACCTAAATCCTCTAAAATAGCCATCTCATTTCTTATTGTAGCACTTGATAAATTAAACTTTTCACAAAGTGACTTACTTCCAACAGGTTTAACGGACTTTACATAAGTCTCTACTATTACTTTTAGTAACTGTTTTTGACGATTATCCATAATGTCCTTTCTAGCACTTCCTTAACCAAAATGCTAACATTATTATATTATGCAAATTAGCACTTGTCAATACCTTTTGCTAATTTTTTTTATAAAAAAATTAATGTTAATTTCCTAACACTAATTTTTCTTCTGTAGTTAAGAATTCATTTACTTTAACAGCACTTTTTTGTAAAAAATCTAAAAAGTCATTAATACTAATACTTGCTTTGAAAGTAACCTCACCCTCATAAAAATCTGTAAACTCTATTAAAGAGTCTTTTAAAGTTTCCTTAAGTATAACTTTATAATTTCCGTGTGCAATACTGTTTCTAATACCATTAATTATCTTTTCATTTTTTATTAAATTTGAATAGGTATTAATATAACTATTTACGTTGTTTAAAACTGTTTGAATACTTACTAGATTTGCATTTAATATATTAAGTTTTCCATTAATTGTATTTATTTGACTAGTTATTGCATTTATACCTTTTTGATTACCAATCGAAGTAACTTTTGCTAAATTATTATTAGAGCTAACTAAAGCATTATTTAATTTATTTATATTATTTAAAATTGAAGTTTCTTTTACTTTTAAATCTCCAACATAACCATCATCACTTTTTTCAACTTCAACATTAAATGAACTTGTATCTATAAGTGAATAATCAAAACCCTCTAAGTCTAAATTTTGATATTCATTTTTATTATGTAAGACATCATCATAGCCATAAGCAAATAAAGAATTAAACGAAGAAATTAAGCTTTGAGCCAAATCATCAGTGGCTATATAAAGTTTACCATATTTTTTTATTATATCATCATGAACTTTTTCATAATTTGATGTTCCTAGTTCTTTTATTGAATTAAGAAGTAATAGATTATGAACACCAGAGACAATCATACTAAAATTATCAAATTTATCTTTATTAAATAATTTATCAACTTCATATCCTACAATTTCAATAACTCTTTCATATGGTGTATTTGGAGTCGTACTATTATAAAGAAAGCTTGCTAATACATTTGTATCTTCATTTTTAGTACTAACTTTATTCCAAGAAACCACATAATCCTCTTTAACTTTTCTTTCAAAATTCATAAGTTCATTTAAATTTAAAGATTTAGAAAACGATGTAACAGTTTCATTAAATTTATCAAATATATATCCCTCAATTGAATTTCCATCTTTTATTTTAATAGTAATATTATACTTATAATAAGATGCAATCATATTTTTATATTCATTTAATGAATATCTTTCTTTATCTTTACCTACAAAACTTTTTGAATAGACAAAATTTCTTGTAAATGAAGATGTATTATAATTTTGTAATGTCGATGAAAAAGATGATATAACAAAATTTGTAAGTTTTGGTATTGGAATAACTATATCATTACCTGATACTTTTAATATAACTCTGTTATGAGCAAAATCTATCAAATATTCTCCATGACCTAATTTATTTCTAATCGTAGTAACTAAAGTATAACTATCTTTAAAAGTATAGCCATTTATTTCATAACCATCAATTGTTTTATTTGCAATTAAATTAACATTTTTTTCCATTAATGAAAAAGGAAGTAAAATATTATTGTTTTTATCAACCATTTTTTCTTTAATAGCCAAAAATATACTTGAAACATTTCCCACTATAGCACTATTTAAATATTCTTTATTTGAAATATATTCACTATAGATAGGATTACCAAATATCATTCCCATTAAAAACAAATCATATGCATAATTTCCTGAAAAATATTTTATTATAGTTTCTTCTTTATTCATTTTCTCACCATTATTAAAGGCACATACATTTCATCTTCTGTAAAACCAGCATGATTAGATTTGAATATATGTCCTCCCCTTTTATACTTAAATATTTTATCACTTTTTGCAAGAGCAATAAAGTCTCCAATAGAATCTTTAAAATATTTATTTTCATTATTAAGACCAAATAATTTAGATTCTATTACTTCACCTTTACTCATTAATTTAAAATATTCTGAAAAGTATTTATTAAATAATTTTTCAAATAAAGTTTTATCAGTTACATTAAATGCGCAGCATCTTCCCTCAAGCCAAACATTGCTAATAATTAAATCAAATAAATCTGGATAATCACTTAAATAAATGTATTCAGTATCTATATGACCATGATCTGCTGTAATAATTAATAAAGTATCATTTAAATTTTTTGCAAACTTTTCACATTTATCATTAATCATTTTTAAAATAGATAATACTTCTTTACTATCATTACCTTTTTCATGCAAAGTGCTATCAGGATCCATATAATAGGCATAAATATAATTTTTTTCTTTTATATTTAAATTGGATTTTATCATAGTTAGCATTTCATCAATATCATTATAAGTTTCTTCATATTTTATCGGGAACACTATTTTTGAATGATATTTACCATTTTCTAAAATTCTATCAGTAATCGTTTTATATGAAAAATATTTTTCTGCAATATTAAAGGGATATTCTTTATCACCATCTTTATATGTATTTGTAAACATTGTTACAAAAGCATTTTCATTTTTATAGTACATATCCCATCCTAAATAACCATGCGTGCAAGGATATTTTCCTGTCATAATCGAGGTTGTAGCACTAGTGGTGGTCGAGGGGCAAGTTGAGGTAACCCTTTTAACTATATTATTTACAAGAAATGAATTAGGTATTTTTTCATTTATTAAATTATAACCCATTCCGTCAAATAAAATAACTACAACATTTTTAGGCTTAAAAGAATTTAATACTTCATCAATTTCCTTTAATGAGAAAACATTGCTTTCTAAATCAAAATATTTTTTAATACTACCTGCAATATTAACAATATTATTTTTATAATCTGGATAAATCATAAATGCCTCGAATATTTAATTTTTTCTATAACTTTCTTAATTAAGATAATTCCTGGAATATAAAATAATAGTGAAAATAATAAAAGTAATATACTACCATCATTCCAATCATTAATTATTGTATAATCAAAATATATTAAAAATGCAAACCATATTACTATAAATACTATATAATACATAGCACTAAAAATTCTTAGCATTTTCTTACCGGCATCTTCATTATATAGTTTCACAATCTGACAAGCGTTTGAATATATTCCAAGTAACATTCCAATAAAAAATATTATCATTAATATTTTGTCAAGCCCTTTTTTCAAAGAAAAATTTTTAACTAAGAATAGCCATATAAAAAACATTATTATAATTGCTATACCATAAGTAATCGTATACAAAGTTTTTGAAACTTTATCAAGTTTTTTCATGCATTAACACCATATCTTATTTTTCTATAAGTAGTATAACTCATAAGAAGTCCTGGCAAATATAAAAATATAGTTGCTAATAAATTTCTCAAACTAGAACTATCCCAATTATTTATTAAAGTATAATCATAGAAAATTAAGCTGCCAAACCAAAATATAAGAAAAGTTAAATAAATAATTATACTTACTATATTTAATATTTTTTCATCCTTTTTCTTAGTGTAAAAATCTATCACTATAAAAATAAACACCAATGATGAAAGTATAAAAATACCGCCAATAAGAATTAATAATAATTTGATAATTCCCGTATAATCTTTAGTAAGGTGAAACATTAATTTACTGCACATTGCCATTAAAAAGCTCATAAAAATTAAAATAACACTAATAATTTTTTTAATGTTTTTATCTTTTGATAAAGTCTTATCTAACCTTTTCATCATTTTTTCTAATTTTTCTTCCATAAAACCTCCTACCATATAATCTAATAATAACACACATTGTTAATTAAAAAAAGGATGAATTTTAACATCCTAATATTCTTTCTTATAACAATCATGTTTCTCTAATAATATTAATTATCTGATATTACATATGGATTACTCAAAGTTCCATCTCCCGTAAATTTTACTTTAGACGATAAACTTATAACAGGTCTAACCATAAAAGAATATGTAACATTTGTTGGGTGGGCTCCATGACTTATTAGTATCATTTGAGCAGAATTATTAAAATTAAATGGTGTTATAGTGGATGCACCATTTTTACAAGTAGAATCAAAAAAGACATTTTCATCTATTGTTATTAAACCTACAGGGTAAGTAAGAGCACTATTTCCTAATCCATTTATAGTATTAACAGTAAATCTATCATCATTAGTCGGGCATAAAAATGTTGGTTGCAAAGTTCCGTCCCATAGTGAACTAGTTACACCTGGTATGCGTTTTTCAAAACCCCTATAGTAATAATTTACACCGGTTGAACTCCAATCTTGAAGTGTTGTAAAGCTATTTTCCATTAATGAAGCACTTCGATCATTACAAAAAATAGTATCTGTAACATATTTAGAATCTTCGGTTGATAAAGACGTTGTTTTATACCAATTATCAATAAATAATTTTATAGTACTGCTTTCTTTAAAACCATGCTGCTCTCCTATTTCATACATATAACCGACATACTCTGCCTTGTCATTATATTTATTATATTGTGAAGAACCAATTCCCATTTTTCCATAACTAGATTCCACATTATTTGAATAAATTATTCTAATTGAGTTATCACCATTTATTCGAATTATATTCCAATAAATATCAACCGTCTCCATTCCTTTATAAGTTAGTTTTGAATCTATCCATGTACCAGCATCAGAACATTCACTTTCTGTTACTCCAATTACATAACCAAAATCAGATGAATAACATAATCCATTTGCTGATGTACATTCTTCCTGTGTTTTAATTACCCCAATGTTAATAACCTTTTCAAAATTTGAATTGAAATATCCTACATTAACTTGCTGATCATTATAAATACATTTTGCTTGAGGCTCTTTACCAAACTTTACCCAGTTATTTTTATTTGATGATCTGTTAAAAAAATAAGTTGTTCCTAAATCATCTTTGGCAGCATACATACCTTCTTCACCAACTGGGCTTAAATTGACATATAATGTACCCTTCGCTTTTATTGCAGTTTTACCGCCATTATTATTTAATATTTGCAAGTAACCATAAGGAGCATAATCAAAATATAAATAGCAACTATCTGTTCCAATAAATGAAAAACTTACTTTTCCTAAAATATTATCATAATTAAGTATTTTTCCATTATTCTTGCAGAAACTTTTTTCATAATTTAATTCATACAAACCTTTGGGAATTTCCTTTGAAGTTGTTTCTACTCCATTTCCATCGCTAATTATTATTGCTAAATTATTTTGTTTTTTCCTTTTAGTTTTATTTATCTTATTTCTACTTTGATAAATATTATTAACTAAAAATATACCTCCAATTAATACTATCAATGATGATAAAATTAAAATTACTTTTTTATTTTTCATAACCTACTCCAATTCCGCTTAAATACTGGAGTACATTTTCCTAGATTATAAACATTTAGGAAAATAGCATACCGATTTTATGGGAAAAG